>Ga0102592_1000101_pt1 | contig 263817 bp, 240 predicted proteins | sample AraplaCol_mMF_r2_FD_76861 | JGI IMG/M metagenome (GOLD analysis project Ga0102592, IMG submission 76861) | Arabidopsis root microbial communities from North Carolina, USA - plate scrape MF_Col_mMF_r2 (SPADES assembly) (version 2) | ecosystem: Host-associated > Plants > Roots > Endosphere...
AACCGCGTCGCCGATACGCACGAGGTCAAAATGCCCCTCGCTGTTGCGTTGCGGCAGCGGTGGCCGACGATTGATCAGGGCGGAATAATCCACGGCACCAAGATTTCGCGAAATCGGCTTCAGTTCGAGATAGAGCCCGTCATTGGCAAGCGTGCCATGTTCGACAACGACCTGGGAGACACGCCGCTCCCACTGTGCACCGTCTGCGAAATCCGATCCGAGCATGGCGACAAGGGCATTGCCGTCGCGGCGAACGGATTTGAGCCGCGTGTTGATGGTAACCCTCACGTTGCGTTCGGCGAAGGCACGGGCATAAGGCACATGATTCATGCCGCCCATATCAGGCGCGAAGAAGCGTTCGGGGGAGACGAGCTCGAGTTCGGCACCGCTTCTCGCAATCACCTCAGCCGCCGACATTCCCGGATGTCCGCCATTGTCATCGAAGAGCAGTACCGTGTCGGCGATCCTGGCGCCGCCGGCGAGGATTTCCCAGGAAGAGGTCACAAGCTCATCGCCTGCATCGAGTTCTGGCTGCTGTGCAATGCCACCGGTCGCGATAACAACGAGGTCGGGTTCAAGAGCAAGGACATCGCCTGCCTCGGCGTAGACATCATAGTGCATGCGAGCACCCAGCCGCTCGAGTTCCGCCAGCCGCCAGTCGATAATGCCTATCATCTCCCTGCGCCGGGGATTTCGGATGAGCAGATTGACCTGTCCGCCGGCCTTTCCGGTCGCTTCCAGAACATCCACCTGATGACCACGCTCCGCAAGCACGCGAGCGGCCTCGAGGCCGGCCGGCCCCGCACCGACCACGACGGCCTTGCGGCGGATCTCCGCCTTGGGGATCTCGTGCGGGATTTCCCCTTCACGACCGGTCGCGGCATTGTGGATACAGAGTGCCTCCCCGCCTTCATAGATCCGGTCGAGACAGTAGGTAGCGCCGACACAGGGCCGGATGCGTGCCTCCTGGCCGCTCTCGATCTTTCGCACTATATGCGGGTCGGCGATATGGGCGCGCGTCATGCCGACCATGTCGAGCTTCCCCTCGGCGATCGCATGACGGGCGGTTGCTACGTCACCGATGCGCGCGGCGTGGAAGACCGGAAATTTGGTTATCGCCCTCACGTCGCCGGCAAAATCGAGATGCGGGGCAGATGCCATGCCCTGGATCGGGATGACCTCGTTGAGCGCAACGTCGCTGTCGATATGGCCGCGAATGATATTGAGAAAATCGATGTCGCCGGATCGGGCAAACCGTGATGCGATCTCTATGCCTTCCTCCCGCGATAGTCCCTTCTCCCAGTCTTCGTCCGCGACGAGGCGCATGCCGACGATGAAATCCGGCCCGACCGCTTCGCGCACCGCCTGCGTGACCATGACAGAAAAACGCATGCGGTTGTCGAGCGATCCGCCGAATTCATCTTCACGCCGGTTGGTTGCCGGCGACCAGAAACCATCGAGCAGATGGCCGTAAGCTTCGATCTCGATACCATCGAGGCCGGCTTCCTGCATGCGCTGCGCGGCGCTTGCATAATCGGCCACGATACGCTCGATGTCCCAGTCTTCCACCTCTTTCGGGAAGGCGCGGTGCGCCGGCTCGCGGATTGGCGAGGCCGCCAGCACGGGCAGCCAGTCGCCCTTGTTCCAACTTGTACGGCGGCCGAGATGCGTGAGTTGGATCATGACTGCCGCACCGAACTCGTGACAGTCGTCGGCAAGTCCCTTCAACCAGGGCACGATCTCGTCGCGATAGGCGCGGAGATTGCCGAAGGACGGCGGGGAGTCAGGCGAGACGACCGCCGATCCCGCCGTCATGGTCAGTGCAATGCCGCCTCTTGCCTTTTCCCTGTGATAGAGCCGATAGCGATCCGTCGGCATGCCGTTTTCCGAATAAGCCGGCTCGTGAGCGGTCGACATGACGCGGTTTTTAAGCGTCAGGTGCTTGAGCTGAAACGGCTGCAGCAGGGGGTCTTTGGAGGACATGTCCGCACTCGTTGCTTGGTGGGAGTGGCAATCGAACCGCTATTCTGACCCATGCCGCCTGAAATGACGATCCGATCGGCGTCGCTTTCTAGCCGGCATGCGTCCGCCGGCTGCGGCTGAGGTCGACGGCGGTATGCCAGAGAACGGCTGCGAAGATGATGGCGCCGCCGAAGAAGGTGGCGACAGGCGGTTGCTCGGAGAACAGAAGCCAGACCCAGAACGGGGTCAGCACGATCTCCATCGTCCCGATCAACGCAGCTTCGGCCGGCGGCATTCGCCTGGCCCCGGCCAGGAAGAGCACAAGCGCCAGCGAAAAATTGGTCGCACCGAAAGCAGCAAGCACGATCCAGTTGTGAAGATCAAGCGAGCCGACCGAGCCGAATGGAGCGAAGATGACGAGTGTGAGGAAGGCGCTGACAACAGTCGGCGGCAGGCTCGGCACCTCGGGATTGATGCGCGGGATGATGATGACAAGCGCGAAGGAAACCGTCATGCCAAGCGCCAGCAGGTCGCCGACCCCGGTGCCACCGCCGATCGACGAGGCGACGATGACCACAACACCCAGAAGAGAAATGCCCCCGGCAATCAGCGTGCGCCTTCCGACACCCTCTTTCAGGATGATCCATCCAAACAGGGCGGCGATAAAGGGTGCGGTCGAATAGATCATCGTCACATTCGCGACGCTGGTCATATATAGCGCGCCGATGAAGCAGCCCTGGCTGACTGTCTGGCAGACAATCATCGCCAGGCCGGACGGATGCAGGACCGAACGCCATTGCTTTCGTGATATCCCGCCTTCGAGGAACAGGCAGGGGATCAGCAGGAACAGCCCGCCGAACAGCGAACGCCAGGCGATCGCCGTCCAGACGTCTGTCGTCAGGAGCCGCGAGTAGACCCCGCTGGCACTCCAGGCAAGTGTCGCCGCGATGACGAGAAGGATGCCCTTCTCGCGCTCGCCGGCACCGAGGTGCCTGGCCGGATGGTCAATGGTCACGCAAGTTAGTCTCGAAGGAGGAAAAGTCGAACGCACCTCCTTTCTGCACCCGCAATTGACATCAGACAAACGAATAGTAGAGATGGATGTCATCGATTTTTTCTATGGCTGTCCATGCGCGAGCCCATTGAGAGTGATCTTCTCCGGACCTTCCTCGTCGTCGTCGAGACCACCAATTTCTCTGCGGCCGCACAGCGCGTCGGCAGAACACAGTCTGCGATCAGCGCGGCGATCAAGAAGCTGGAAGACACGATCGGCGAAGCACTGTTCGAACGCGGCGCCCGAGGGGTGGTGCTGACACGTCAGGGCGTCCAGCTTGTTCCCTATGCCCGCCGTGTCATCGATCTCCTGAGCGAGGCGGCGGCGACGATCCGCAGCAAACCGCTCGGAGGACCGGTTCGCATCGGCATTCCCGAGGAATATAGCCAGACCGTGCTGCCCGCAGCACTTGCGGCCTTCGCCGTGCGTCATCCGGCTGTCGAGGTCACGATCTCCTGCGACTATACTGTCCGCAACATCGCCGCCCTGGAACGCGACGAGCTCGATCTCGCCGTCGTCTTCGACTGGAGCGATCAGATGAGTGGCGAGGTGCTCTGCATCGATCCGACCGTCTGGGTGACCTCGATCGTCCACCGGCTGCACGACATCGACCCGCTGCCGATCGCAACCTACAGAGACTCGAGCTGGTGTCGCGATTTTGCATTGAAGTCGCTGCACCAACTCGGTCGCAACTACCGGGTCGCCTTCATTGCCGATACCAGCTCCGGACTGAAGAACGCCGTGACTGCCGGTCTTGCCGTCACCACGCTGTCGCGCAGCAACATCCCGCCCGGCTGCCGGGAGCTGACGACCGAGGACGGCTTCCCGCCGGTCGATTCCTCAAGGGTCGTGCTTCGCCGTAACACCTTCCGGTCCAGCGAAGCGGTTCGCGAGCTTGCCGAGATGGTGCGCGATGCCTTCCAGCCTATGGCCGGACCTCCGATGGCCTGATCGGACGCCGCAGCCGACGCCGCGTTTCCGACGGGCTTTCGGAATAGCTTGCCCGATAGCTTCGCGCGAAAGCTGAGGCCGAATTGAAGCCGGTTGCGGCGGCAATGTCGGCGAAGGACGCCGTCGTCTCTATCACCTTGCGCCGCGCCGCGTTCAATCTCAGGGCAAGATAGTGGATATGGGGGGGCGCACCGATCGAGGCCTGGAAGAGATCCTGCAGGTGTCGGGCGCTGATTCCGACCCTGCGGGCAAGGCGCGCCAGCACGATCGGCTGTTCGATATTGTCCTCCATAAGCCGCACGGCGTGGGCCACCCGCGGATCATCCACGCGCAAGCCTGCCGACAGCGCGTCGTCGGCATGAAAGGATGGCTGCTCGTAGCGGAACAGCCGGCTGACCTCGAGCGCCAGCGAATAGCTCTGGCGCCGCCGGATGATTTCCAGCATCAGGTCCACGGTCGGCAGCGAGCCTGATGTCGTCAGCCGCTTGCCGTTGATGACGAACCGGTCCTTGACCGCCGACACCTGCGGATAGGCGAGCGCGAAATCCTCGTAGTCCTCCCAATGCACCGTCGCCGACAAGCCGTCGAGCAGGCAGGCTTCCGCGAGCAGCCAGGTGCCGGATTCGATGCCGGCCATTATGGTCCGGTGGCGTGCCGCCTGCGATAGCTGCATTTTTAGGCCCGCTGTCGCGCTTTGCCGCCAGTTGTAGCTCGCCAGCACGAAGAGCGGTGTATCCGATGCCGTGGTCTGGAACGTTCCCTGCGTCGGTATGGCAATGTGGCTGGTTGTCGGCACAGCTTCCCCATCTGGCGTGAAGATGCGCCAGCGGTAGAGCTCGCTGCCGGAAATGCGGTTTGCCCCGCGCAGCGGTTCGATGACGGAGGCAATGAGGATGAGATTGGTGTCCGGCAGGACAAGAAGATCGATGTCGAGCCGTTCGGTCGATCGCTCCAGCAAACTCCCCTCCCTGGTGTTCCGATAATGTATCGATCGATTCCGAAAATGCAAAGCATCCTCTCCCATCCTGGCGCGTAATGCCCTCAAGACGAGGGAGAACAACAAACATGCCTCTTGCGATGAACCGCGATGTTTTCATCACCTGCGCCGTCACCGGTGCCGGCGATACGGTTTCGAAATCCAGCCACGTTCCCATTACTCCCAAGCAGATCGCGGATTCCGCGATCGACGCCGCCAAGGCTGGGGCGGCAGTCGTTCACTGTCATGTCCGCGATCCGGATACCGGTGCCGCAAGCCGCCGCAACGACCTCTACAGGGAGGTCACCGACCGCATCCGTTCGGCCGACGTCGACGTGGTGCTGAACCTGACGGCCGGCATGGGCGGAGACCTGATTTTCGGCGATGTCGAAAGTCCCCTTCCCCTGAAAACTGCGGGAACGGATATGGCGGGGGCAACCGAGCGCGTCAGCCATGTCGCCGAATGCCTGCCGGAAATCTGCACGCTCGACTGCGGCACGATGAACTTCAATCTCGGCGATTATGTCATGACCAACACGCCCGCCATGCTGCGGGCAATGGCGAAGAAAATGACCGATCTCGGCGTGCGCCCCGAGATCGAGGCCTTCGACACCGGCCATCTCTGGTTTGCAAAGCAGCTCGCGGAAGAAGGCCTGATCGAAGATCCGGTGCTGATCCAGCTCTGCATGGGCATTCCCTGGGGTGCCCCTGACGATCTCAACACCTTCATGGCCATGGTCAACAACGTGCCCGATAGCTGGACCTTCTCGGCCTTTTCGATCGGTCGCAACGCCATGGCCTATCCGGCTGCCGCGGTTCTGGCGGGCGGCAATGTCCGCGTTGGACTGGAGGACAATCTCTATATCGGCAAGGGCGCGCTCGCCACCAATGCGCAGCTCGTCGAAAAGGCCGTGCAGGTGGTCGAAGGCATGGGTGCGCGGATCATTGGTCCTGAGGACGTCCGCAAGAAACTCAATCTGACGAAACGCTGAGGACGACATGACAGGGATTACCAAAGCGGCCTGTATCGGCGGCGGCGTCATCGGCGGCGGATGGATTGCACGTTTTCTACTTGCCGGCATTGATGTCAGCGTCTTCGACCCGCATCCGGAAGCAAGCCGCATCGTCGGCGAGGTCCTTTCCAATGCGGAAAAAGCCTATGCCATGCTGACTGGCGCACCGCTGCCGCCGCGCGGCCGGCTTACCTTTGAAACGTCGCTGCAAGAGGCTGTCTCCGGTGCAGACTGGATCCAGGAAAGCGTACCCGAACGGCTCGACCTCAAGCGCCGCGTATTGACGGAAATCGATGCTGCGGCACGACCGGACGCGCTGATCGGCTCGTCCACATCAGGCCTGCTGCCAAGCGACCTGCAGCGCGACATGAAACATCCCGAGCGCCTCTTCGTCGCCCATCCCTACAACCCCGTTTACCTGCTGCCGTTGGTGGAAATCGTCGGCGGCGAGAAAACCTCGAAAGCGACCATCGAGGCAGCGATGGAGCGGCTCGCTCCAATCGGCATGAAGGGCGTTCATATCGCCAAGGAGATCGAGGCCTTCGTCGGCGACCGGCTGCTCGAAGCGCTCTGGCGCGAGGCGCTCTGGCTCATCCATGACGATATCTGCACAGTCGAAACGCTCGACGACGTCATCCGCTATTCCTTCGGGTTGCGCTGGGCCCAGATGGGTCTGTTCCAGACCTATCGCATTGCCGGCGGCGAGGCCGGAATGCGCCATTTCCTCGCGCAGTTCGGACCCTGCCTTGCCTGGCCCTGGACGAAACTGACCGACGTCGTCGATCTCGACGATGCGCTTATCGAAAAGATCGGAAAACAGTCGGACGAACAGGCCGCCGGCCTTTCGATCCGTGCACTGGAGCGCATCCGCGACGAAAATCTCGTCGGCATCCTGCAGGCGCTGAAGGCCGGAAACGATGGCAAGGGCTGGGGCGCCGGCCAGTTGCTAAAGGATTTCGAACGGTCTCTGTGGGCTGCAGGCGGCGGGAAAACCACTGCTGCTAATCCTTCTGGCCCCCTCAAGCTCGTCGAGACGAAGGTGAGCCCCGCCTGGGTCGACTATAACGGCCATATGACGGAGCATCGCTACCTGCAGGTTTTCGGCGATACGTCCGACGCGCTTCTCCGGCTGATCGGCGTCGATCTTGCCTATGTCGAGGCCGGGCAGAGCTACTATACGGTCGAAACCCATATCCGCCATCTTGGCGAGGCCAAGCTCGGGCAGGCGATCCATTCGACCTGCCAGATCCTCGCAGTCGACGAGAAGCGGCTGCACCTCTTCCACACGATCTGCGACACGGAGAGCGGTGCGGTGCTCGCCACTGCCGAGCAGATGCTGCTGCATGTCGATACCGAAGCCGGCAAGGCGACACCGGCGCCAATCGCAGTCCTCGACAAGGCAAATCTGATCGCCGCGGCCCATGCAAAGCTGCCTCCCCCCGATGGGGTTGGCCGCCATGTCAGCCAGAAACGATAGGGAGATCGACATGGATTTCGGCCTCAGCGAAGAACAGGAAATGATCGTCAAGACGGTCCGCGGCTTCGTCGAAACCGAAATCTATCCGCATGAGAACGAAGTCGAGCGCACGGGTTTCACTCCGCCGGATCTAGCAGCTGAGATCCGGCGCAAATGCATCGACCTCGGCTTCTACGCCTGCAATTTCCCCGAAGAGGCGGGCGGCGCCGGCCTCGATCATGTCACCTTCACGCTGGTCGAGCGGGAACTCGGCCGGGGCTCCATGGCCCTGACGGTCTTTTTCGGCCGTCCCTCCGGCATCCTGATGGCCTGCGAGGGCGAGCAGCGTGAACGGTATTTGCTTCCTGCCGTCCGCGGAGAAAAGATCGACGCGCTGGCGATCACCGAGCCCGATGCCGGTTCCGACATGCGCGGCATGAAATGCACCGCTCGCAGCAACGGCAGCGATTTCGTTCTCAATGGCACCAAGCATTTCATCTCGCATGCCGATGTCGCCGATTTCATCATCGTCTTTGCCGCGACCGGCGAGGAGGAAACGCCGAGAGGTCTCAAGAAGAAGATCACCGCGTTTCTGGTCGATCGCGGCACGCCAGGCTTCGAAATCCTCAAGGGTTACGATTCCGTCTCCCATCGCGGCTATCACAATTGCACCTTAAGCTTTGCCGATTGTCGCATTCCGGCCTCCCAAGTGCTGGGCGAGGTGCATCGCGGTTTCGAACTTGCCAACCAATGGCTCTACGGCACGCGGCTCACTGTCGCCGCCACCTGCGTCGGCCGGGCGCGGCGCGTCTTCGACATGGCCTTGTCCTATGCCGCCGAGCGCAAGCAGTTCGGCAGGCCAATCGGCGCCAACCAGGGCGTTTCCTTCAAGCTTGCCGACATGATCACCGAGATCGACGCAGCCGACTGGCTGACGCTTTCGGCGGCATGGCGGCTGGATGCAGGCCTGACTTCCGATCGCGAAATCGCTTCGGCCAAGCTTTACGCCTCCGAAATGCTTGCCCGCGTCACCGATGAGGCGATCCAGATCTACGGCGGCATGGGCCTGATGGACGATCTGCCGCTTTCCCGCTTCTGGCGGGATGCGCGCGTCGAACGCATCTGGGACGGCACGTCGGAAATCCAGCGCCACATCATCAGCCGCGATCTCCTGCGGCCTCTCGGAGCATAGCCGATGACAGCAAGCGCGCTCGACCGCCTGTTCAGACCGCAAACGATCGCCGTCTTCGGCGGCCGTGAAGCGCGTCGGGTGATCGAGCAGTGCGATCAGATGGGATTTGCTGGCGAGCTCTGGCCCGTGCACCCGACGCTCGACGAGGTCCTCGGGCGGCGCTGCTACAGAAGCGTTTCCGACCTGCCGTCGCCGCCCGACGCGGCCTTCGTCGGGGTCAACAGGATATCGACCGTCGAGATCGTGCGCAGCCTGTCGGCAGCGGGTGCCGGCGGTGCGGTCTGTTATGCCTCGGGCTTCAGCGAGGCGGTGGCGGAGCTTGCCGATGGCAGCGACCTGCAACAGGCGTTGGTTGGTGCCGCGGGTGACATGCCGATCCTGGGACCAAACTGCTATGGCTTCATAAACGGCCTCGACGGCGCGCTTCTCTGGCCCGATCAGCACGGCATGACACGCGTCGAACGCGGCGTGGCGATCCTGACCCAATCGTCGAATATAGCGCTCAACTTGACCATGCAGGCGCGCGGCCTGCCGATCGCCTATGTCGTGACATCAGGCAATCAGGCGCAAACATCGCTGTCCGATATCGCCTGTGGCCTGCTTTCCGACTCGCGCGTGACGGCGCTTGGCCTCCATGTCGAAGGCTTTGGAGACAAAGCCGCGCTCGAACGCCTTGCCGCCACAGCCCGCCAGACGAAAAAGCCCGTTGTTGTTTTGAAAGTCGGCAAGTCTGATCAGGCGAGACAGGCAACGCTCTCCCATACCGCATCCCTTGCCGGCGGCGATGCGGTGGCCGATGCCGTGCTTGCCCGCCTCGGCCTCGGCCGCGTCGAAACGCTGCCGGCTTTGCTCGAAGCGCTGAAACTCCTGCATGTCGCAGGCCCGCTGCAAGGTGCCGCGATCTCTTCGATGAGCTGCTCGGGTGGCGAGGCCTCGCTGATGTCGGATGCTGCCATCGGACGCGCTGTCACGTTCCGAGATCTCGAACCAAAGCAACTGCCGCGCCTGAGAGGCATCCTCGGCGACATGGTGACGCTCTCCAATCCGCTCGATTACCACACGTTCGTGTGGGGCGATCGTGCGCGTCAGACAGAGGCTTTCACCGCCATGTTCGAAGGTGGCTACGACCTCAATCTCGTCGTCCTCGATTTTCCCCGCGCCGATCGATGCGAGGCGGCGGACTGGGTGACGACGGCCGACGCGGTCACCGCTGCGGCATCTGCGACAGGCGCGCTTGCCGGGATCCTGGCGACGCTGCCCGAAAACATGCCGGAGGCTGTCGCCGACCGACTGATCGCCGAAGGCGTCGTTCCCTTCTGCGGTATTGATGAAACCCTGATTGCCGCGGAAGTCGCAGCCGGCATCGGCCATGCCTGGCGCAAACCGCCTTCCCTGCCGCTTCTCGATGTGGCGTCCGTCGAAGGCGCAATCGAAACGCTGACGGAGGCCGATGCGAAGACCGAACTCGATCTCGCCGGCCTACGGACCCCCAAAGGCAGGGTTGCAGGCTCACCGCTTCAGGCGGCGGATTGTGCTGAGCGGCTCGGCTTTCCTGTTGTCCTGAAAGCCCTTGGCGTCGCGCACAAGACCGAAGCAGGCGCCGTCGCACTCAACCTGAAGGATGCCAAGGCCGTATCGGAAGCCGCATCAAAGATGGCTGCGACAGACGGTTTTCTGGTCGAGAAGATGATCGACCGGCCTGTCGCCGAGCTGATCGTCGGCGCTTCCCGCGACCCGGTCTTCGGATTATCGCTAACGCTCGGCGCCGGCGGAATTTTCGTCGAATTGCTGGAGGATTCCGTTATTTTGCCGTTGCCGACGACGAGATCAGAAATTTCCGAGGCAATTTCGCGCCTGAAGATCGCAAAACTGATCGAGGGATATCGCGGGCGCCCGAAGGGAGACCTCGAAGCGACAGTGACGGCTGTCGCGCGGGCGGCAGATTATGTCGTAATGAATGCGGCACGGCTGGAGGAACTGGACATTAATCCGTTGATGGTTCTTCCCGAAGGTCACGGCGTGGCCGCAGTCGATGCCCTGATCCGGCGGAGGAGGTAGCATAGGTTGAGCAACCCCATTCGCACCCGACAGGTCGGCGCAGTGCTGGAAGTCATCATCGTCCGGCCGAAGGCGAACGCCATCGACCTTGCCACAAGCCGCACCATGGGACTGATATTCCGTGATTTCCGCGACGATCCATCGCTGCGCGTGGCAATCATCTCCGGCGCAGGCGAGAAATTCTTCTGTGCCGGATGGGACCTGAAGGCCGCCGCGGCAGGCGATGCAGTCGACGGAGATTATGGTGTCGGCGGTTTCGGCGGGCTGCAGGAGCTGCGCGATCTCAACAAGCCTGTCATCTGCGCCGTCAACGGCATCTGTTGCGGAGGCGGGCTGGAGATCGCACTCTCCGCCGACCTGATCCTCGCAGCAGAACATGCAACTTTCGCTCTTCCGGAAATCCGCTCCGGCACGGTTGCCGATGCCGCCTCGGTGAAGCTGCCGAAGCGCATCCCCTATCATATCGCCATGGACATGCTTTTGACCGGCCGCTGGCTTGACGTCCAGGAGGCGCATCGCTGGGGTTTCGTCAACGAGATCCTGGCAGCAGACAAGCTGATGGAGCGGGCCTGGGATCTCGCCCGCCTGCTCGAAAGCGGGCCGCCGCTCGTCTACGCGGCAATCAAGGAAATCGTGCGTGAATCGGAGGGCTCCACCTTCCAGACTGCCATGAACAAAATCACCAAACGGCAGTTTGCTACAGTAGACCGGCTTTATTCGAGCGAGGACCAATTGGAAGGCGCACGGGCTTTCGCCGAAAAACGAAGCCCTGACTGGAAAGGACGGTAACAAGGCGGCGGCAACCGCATCATCTTCCCGCAAGCGTGCGGGCACCTCGGACGGAAGAGGAAACCGTTCGGGAATCATGCCCGAAAATCGAAGTCAACGCACCATAAGAAGGAGAAGGGGAATGAACGACTACACGAAATATCTCGCAAGCCGGGTAACCGCCGGTGGCCTCAGCCGCCGCGAATTCCTGGGGCGCGCCATGGCAGCCGGCCTGACACTTGCCGTTGCCGACAAGCTCTTTACCGAAAGTGCCGAAGCCGCCGAACCGAAACGCGGCGGTCATCTGAAGCTTGGCCTGGAGGGCGGGGCTGCAACCGACTCCAAGGACCCGGCGAAATTTCTCTCGCAATTCATGTTCTGCGTCGGCCGCTGCTGGGGCGACATGCTGGTAGAATCCGATCCGCTCACCGGTGCCGCCGTACCGGCGCTCGCCGAATCCTGGGAACCGTCGACGGATGCGGCAACCTGGACCTTCAAGATCCGCAAGGGCGTCAAGTTCCACAACGGCAAGGAACTGACGATCGATGACGTGGTCGCCACACTCAAGCGTCATACCGACAAGGCGTCGGAATCCGGCGCACTCGGCGTTCTCGGCTCGATCAAGGAAATCAAGGCGGACGGCGGCAACCTCGTCCTGACGCTTTCGGAAGGCAATGCCGATATGCCGCTGCTGTTGACCGACTATCATCTGGTCATTCAGCCGAATGGCGGTGTGGACGATCCGCTCGCCTCGATCGGCACGGGGCCTTATAAGTTGACGAACTTCGAGGCGGGCGTGCGCGCCACCTTTGAAAAGAACAAAGACGACTGGCGCACTGATCGCGGCTATGTCGATTCCATCGAAATCATCGGCATGAACGACGCCACAGCGCGCATCGCCGCGCTCTCGTCCGGCCAGGTGCATTACATCAACCGTGTCGATCCGAAGACCGTCAACCTCCTGAAGCGTGCTCCGAATGTCGAGATCCTTTCGACTGCCGGGCGCGGTCACTATGTCTTCATCATGCATTGCGACAAGGCGCCGTTCGACAATAACGACCTGCGCCTCGCGCTTAAATACGCCATGGACCGCGAGACTATGGTGGAGAAGATCCTCGGCGGTTACGGCAAGGTCGGCAACGACTTCCCGATCAACAGCACATATGCGCTGTTTCCCGAGGGCATCGAACAGCGCACCTATGATCCGGACAAGGCGGCCTTCCACTACAAGAAATCAGGCCATAGCGGCTCGGTCCTTCTGCGCACCTCGGAAGTCGCCTTCCCCGGCGGTGTCGATGCTGCCGTCCTTTATCAGGAAAGCTGCAAGAAGGCCGGCATCGAGATCGAGGTCAAGCGCGAGCCGGGCGACGGTTACTGGACCAACGTCTGGAACGTCCAGCCCTTCTCGACTTCCTATTGGGGCGGTCGTCCGACACAGGACCAAATGTACTCCACCGCCTATCTGTCGACGGCGGACTGGAACGACACCCGCTTCAAGCGTCCGGATTTCGACAAGCTGTTGCTTCAGGCCCGTTCCGAACTCGACGAGGCCAAGCGCAAGGAGCTCTATCGCGCCATGGCGATGATGGTCCGCGACGAAGGCGGCGTCATCCTGCCGATGTTCAACGACTTCGTGAACGCCTCCACCAAGCAGGTGAAGGGCTACGTCCACGACATCGGCAACGACATGTCGAACGGCTACGTCGCAACCCGCGTCTGGCTGGAGGCCTGACGCCGGTCTTCTGTCCGATCTCCACCGAAGCCGGGACCGTGGGACAAAACCCGCGGTCCTCCTGACGTTTCAGCGCGAGGCCATCACCATGTCCAGTCCGACCTCAGGCAATATCCTGCCCGGTCTCAGGTTCCGGCAGCGTTTTCCGCTGCTTGCCCTTGTTCTCGAGCGCTTCGTGCTCAGCATCATTCTGCTCTTTGCCGTCTCAATCCTGATTTTCGGCGGCCTGGAAGCTCTCCCCGGCGATTTCGCCACGACGTATCTCGGCCAGTCGGCAACGCCGCAGGCGGTTGCCAACATCCGCAAGGATCTCGGCCTCGACCGGCCGGTGACGACGCGATACGTGGAGTGGCTCGGTAATGCCGTGCAAGGCGATTTCGGCACATCCTGGGCCAGCAAGAACTCCGTCAGCGAGCAGATCGGCAAGCGGCTCGGCAATTCACTGTTTCTGGCGGGCTTTGCCGCACTGATCTCCGTGCCGCTTGCCGTCGGGCTCGGCATGGTTTCGGTGCATTTTCGGGGCCGCCTGCCCGACAAGATCATCAACATCATTTCGCTGGCTGCGATTTCGTTGCCGGAGTTCTTCATCGGCTACCTGCTGATCATGTTTTTCGCGGTGAAGTTCGGCGTCGCCACCTTTCCCGCAACTGTCTATGAGAGCATGGGCTTTGCCGACCGCCTGAAGGCGATCGCCCTGCCGACGGCGACCCTCGTACTCGTCGTGCTGGCCCACATGATGCGCATGACGCGTGCTGCAATCCTCTCGGTCATGTCGTCGGCCTATATGGAAACGGCAGAGCTGAAGGGCCTTTCGGCGTTTCGCTCGATCGTCAAGCATGCCGCACCGAACGCGCTTGCGCCGATCATCAATGTCGTAGCGTTGAACCTCGCCTATCTGGTGGTCGGAGTGGTCGTCGTCGAGGTGGTCTTCGTCTATCCCGGCATGGGCCAGTACATGGTCGATGCCGTGACTGTGCGCGACATGCCGGTGGTGCAGGCCTGCGGCCTGATCTTTGCCGCCGTCTATATCTTCCTCAACATGCTGGCCGACATTCTCGCCATCATTGCCAACCCGCGGCTGAGGCATCCAAGATGAGATTGAGAGATATCCCCATCACCGCTTGGATCGGCATGATCGGCATCGCCATCGCCTTCATCTTCGCGTTCTTTGCGCCCCTGATCGCGCCATACGGCGAGACCCAGGTCGTCGGCAGCGTCTGGCAGATGCCGGACGCGCAATATGTCTTCGGCCTCGACAATCTCGGCCGCGACATCCTCTCGCGGTTGATCTACGGCGCGCGTACGACGCTTTTCGTGGCGCTTGCAGCAACCGTCATCTCCTTTTCGCTCGGCGTCATCCTGAGCTTTACGGCAGCCGTCTCGCGCGGGCTGATCGACATGGTCTTCTCGCGCTTCAACGACCTGATGATGTCGATCCCGACACTGATCTTCGCCCTCGTGGTTCTGGCCGTCCTGCCACAAAACATCATCGTGCTGATCCTCGTCATGGCGATCCTCGATTCCACCCGCGTCTATCGTCTCGGCCGCGCCGTGGCACTCGATGTCGCTGTCATGGAATTCGTCGAGGCGGCCAAACTTCGCGGCGAAGGAAAACTCTGGATCATCTTCAGGGAGATCCTGCCGAACACCCTGACTCCGCTGCTTGCCGAATTCGGCCTGCGGTTTGCCTTCTCGATCCTGTTCCTCTCGACATTGTCCTTCCTCGGCCTCGGCATCCAGCCGCCATCGGCTGACTGGGGCGGTATGGTCAAGGACAACAAGGACGGCATCATCTTCGGCATTTCGGCAGCCCTCGTGCCCGGTAGCGCGATCGCCATACTTGCCGTCTGCGTCAATCTGGTCGTCGACTGGCTTTTGAAACGAACATCGAGCCTCAAGGGAGGGCGTGGCGATGCCTGATCTTCTTTCCGTCCGCAATCTCAAGATCGAAGCCACCAGCTATCCGCCGGGTGAAGCACCAAAACGCGTGACCATCGTCGACGGCGTTTCCTTTGATTTGCAGAAAGGCCGGGTACTCGGGCTGATCGGTGAATCCGGGGCCGGCAAGTCGACGATCGGATTATCGGCACTTGCCTATGGCCGAGGCGGTGCCGAGATCACCGGCGGAGAGGTGCGGCTCGACGGCGACAATATCCTTGCCCTTGGCAAGAAGGGCATCAGACAGATCCGCGGCGCCCGTGTCTGCTATGTCGCCCAGTCGGCCGCGGCTGCCTTCAATCCTGCCCACCGGCTCGGCGACCAGGTGATCGAGGCTTCCGTCAAGCACGGGCTCATGAGCAAGCAGGAGGCGAAGAACAGAGCGCACTATCTGTTTCAGGTGCTTGGCCTTCCCCATCCCGAAGGTTTCGGCGAGCGTTTCCCGCACCAGGTCTCAGGCGGCCAGCTGCAGCGCGCCATGACGGCCATGGCGCTCTGCTCAAACCCCGAACTGATCGTCTTCGACGAACCGACGACTGCACTTGACGTCACCACCCAGATCGACGTGCTGGCTGCAATCAAGCATGCGATCGAAGCAACCCATACGGCGGCACTTTACATCACTCATGATCTCGCCGTCGTCGCCCAGATCTCCGACGACATCATGGTGCTGCGCCATGGAAAGACAGTGGAATACGGCAGTGTACGGCAGATCATCGAAGAGCCACGGGAGGATTATACTCGCGCGCTCGTCAACGTCCGGCAGACGCTCAGGGACGAGGCTGTCGACCAGTCCGATGCGCTGCTGAAGATCGAAAACGTCAGTGCAGAATATTCCAACGGCTTCAAGGTTCTGAACGATGTCAGTCTGCATGTGCCGAAGGGACAGACATTGGCGATCGTCGGTGAATCGGGCTCGGGAAAATCGACGCTCGCCCGCGTCGTCACTGGGCTCTTGTCACCCAGCGCCGGGACGATCTCTTTTGCCGGCAAACCATTGACGCCCGACGTCCGACGCAGGCCACGCGACGATCTCCGCCGCATCCAGCTCATCTACCAGATGGCCGACACGGCGATGAACCCGCGTCAGACCGTGCGCGACATCATCGGCCGGCCGCTGACCTTCTATTACGGTCTCAGGGGAGCCTTAAAGACCGACCGTGTGAAGGAATTGCTCGACCAGATCGAGATGGGCAACGGCTTTCTGAACCGCTACCCGGCAGAACTCTCGGGCGGCCAGAAGCAGCGTGTGGCGATTGCGCGTGCGCTCGCCGCAAAACCGGAACTCATCCTCTGCGACGAACCGACCTCGGCTCTCGATCCTCTGGTGGCTGAAGGCATCCTGAAGCTGCTGCTGCGTCTACAGGAAGAGGAAAAGCTCTCCTACATCTTCATCACCCATGACATCGCCATCGTCAGGGCCATTGCCGACAGCGTCGCGGTCATGCATCGCGGCAGGCTCGTGCGCTTCGGCCCGAAATCGAAGGCGCTCTCTCCGCCCTTCGACGACTATACCGACCTGCTCCTGAAATCTGTCCCGGAGATGGAGATCGGCTGGCTGGAAAAGGTGTTGACCACCCGGCGGATGGAAAGCGCCGGCAACTGAACGTCAAATCGGCCGGCCGCTCTTGGCCGGCTCAATGATTGCTTCCAGGGAAAACCATGAGCCAACGCTCCTTCACGACGATCGAAAACCAGTGGATCACGCTCGCCGACGGAACGCGACTTGCCGCGCGGATCTGGATGCCTGATGGTACGGATGCCGATCCGGTGCCGGCCGTCTTCGAATTCCTGCCCTACCGCAAGCGCGATGGAACGAGCTTGCGTGACGAATCGACCTATCCGGTCTTTGCCGCAGCCGGCATTGCGGGTGTGCGTGTCGATATCCGCGGCTCGGGCGAATCCGACGGGGTGATCGACGGCGAATATACCGAACTCGAGCTTGCCAATGCCTGCGAACTGATCGCCTGGATCGCCGACCAGCCCTGGTGCAATGGCTCGGTGGGCATGATGGGCATTTCCTGGGGCGGCTTCAACAGCCTGCAGGTCGCGGCCTTGCGTCCGCCGGCATTGAGGGCCGTTATCTCGATCGCCTCGACCGTCGACCGCTACAATGACGACATCCACTATAAGAACGGCTGTCACCTTTCCGCCCAGCTCTCCTGGGCCGCAACGATGCTCGGCTACCAGTCTCGCCCGCCCGATCCCGCTATCACCGGCGATCGCTGGAAGGATATGTGGCTGGAGCGGCTGGAAAACGAACCGTTCTTCATGGAGGAATGGCTTGCCCACCAGCGACGCGACGCCTTCTGGGAACATGGTTCGATCTGCGAGGATTTTGCACGCATCGAGATCCCTGCGATGGTGATTGCCGGCTGGGCGGACGGCTATCGCAACACGCCGCTGAAGGCGATCGCCGGGCTTGGCACAGAGGCTAAGGCGCTGATTGGCCCCTGGGTTCACAAATATCCGCATTTCGCCTTTCCAAAGCCGCGCGCCGATTTCCATGGCGAAGCGATCGCCTGGTGGAACCGCTGGCTGCGTGGCGAAGAGAATGGTGCGGAAAATACGCCCCAGCTTCGCGCCTATATTCTCGACGCCGTGCGCCCTGCCCCGCGCCGCGATGCCGATCCCGGTTTTTGGGTCGCCATGGACGCATGGCGCGAACCGGCAATGCAGTTTTTCCATGTCGGATCGTCGGGCCGGATCGACGAAGGTAAGGCCGAGCCTCATGCATTGGCGCATGAGGTTCATCTGCGCTCGCCGCTCGATACTGGCACGGCATCGGGCGAATATTTCACGCTGAAACCGGATGCCGAGATGGCGATCGACCAGCGCGGGGACGATGCCGGTTCGCTCATCTTCGAGACCCCGCCACTTGTCGAAGATCACGATTATCTCGGCCAGCCTGTTATTATTCTGGCGCTACGCTGCGAGGCAGAGACCGCAAATCTCTGCGCGCGGCTCGTCGACGTGCATGAGGATGGCACGGCCACACGCGTCTCCTTCGGCGTTCTCAATCTTGCTCATCGTGATGGCAATGCCGATCCCAAACCCATGAAGGGCGGAGAGTGGACGACGGTGCGCCTGCTGCTCGATGCCTGCGGCTATCGCTTCCGCACCGGCCATCGCATTCGCCTTTCGCTTTCGACGGCCTATTGGCCGATGATCCTGCCGCCGCCGACGGATGCCGGCCTCGTCATCGATACGGCCTCGATCGAACTTGCGCTGCCGATACTTGCCGATCACCGCCTCGTCGCCGTGAAGGAGCCGGATAATCCCGATCCGCTGCCGAAATATATCGAGCATGCGCCGGCTGAGACCAGAAGGCAGGTCATCAGGGAGCTTTCCGCCGATCGAACCGAATACCGCATTCACGAGGATACCGGTCTTTTCGAGCATCCCGGCACCGGACTCAGCACCCGTCAGGTACGCGATGAAATATGGTCGATTACGCCGGGCGATCCACTCTCGATGACGGGGCGATCCACCTGGACCTGCGACATGCAGCGTCCCGGCTGGTCCGTCACGACGGTTGCGGCCGCATCGATCGCCTGCACGGCAACGCACTGGATCATCGCCGCCACGGTCATCGCCCATGAAGGCGGGATAAAAATCTTTGAGAAGGATTTTGGCGAGACGGCAATCGCCCGCGATCTGATGTAGCGGTCAGCGCGATGCGAACAGCCGCACTGCCTCGCATACCGCCTTGAAGCCTGCCCGCGCACCCTCGCTCATGTGGCGCGCGCGCAGCCACGCATGCACCATCTGCGGTTCCTCCCGGAACCAGACTTCCACGCCGGCCTCCGCAAGCCGGGCAGCGTAGGCTCGTCCGTCGTCTCGCAACGGATCGAACCGCGCCACCGTGATGAAGGCCGGTGCAAGCCCTTCGACCGATAGCGCGTGAAGCGGCGCGGCGACAGGATGGCGCAGCGGTGCCTGCAGAACGCTGCGATAATAGGCGACATCGGCCGTGGTCAGGCCCGGTGCATTTGCCATTTCAACATAGGAGCCCTTCTCCAGGTCGCCACCCAGCGCCGGATAGACGAGAACCTGACCGGCGACACCAGGCAGGGCCTCCTCCAGCGCCCTGATGGCGAGCCCTGCCGCCAGGTTGGCGCCGGCACTATCGCCGATGATGACAACCTTGCTACCGGTGGACGACAGCAGATGCTTCAGGACGAGGAAGCAATCCTCGCTCTGCGCCGGCCAGCGGTACTCGGGCGCCAGCCGGTAGTCGACGGAAACAAGTTCGGCGCCGGCAAAATCGGCGATTTCAGCGCAGATCGAGTGATGGCTTTCGAGCGAGCCGACAACGAAACCTCCGCCGTGGAGATAGAGGAGAACGGTTGATGTGGTTATTGTCCGCGGCCGATACCGGCGGATTGGTATCCGCAGCACCATGCCATCCGCATAGACCATCCCCTGCGGCAGGGCATGGTCAAATCGCGCGCAGAGTGCGTCATACCATTGGCGTTGCTGATCGATCGATGCCTCGACTGCGTCAGGCGGATAAAAGCCTTCGCAGACATCGAGGAATTCCAGAATGCTCTCTTCGGTGGGCATCGGTCGGTCGATCGACATGAAGATCCTTCCGCATGCTCGCAAGATGCTGTCAGGCGGCAGCCAGCTAGCCGATACTGCATCATGCACGCGCTCGGCCACGACGCCTGTCTTGCTGCGACCCCTGGTGTCGCCGGCAAGTTCGCCCCCTGTAAAACAGGCAGGCGCGAGCGCCCGGAACACCGGATGTCGGCAAGGCGATAGTGTGCAATCATCAAGTTGGTTATCGTGAAATGACAACTGCGACCCACGCCGCCGAGAGGACCACTCATGCGACGACCAGTGCCGCTTCTGAAGAGTATAACGGACCTGATCGGCGCTCGCCGATCGAGACCGGTACCCGCCGGCGACAGCCGGTTCCGTCAGGCGAACTGGTGGCTGACGCATCCGTAGACCCCTTCCCCCGAAAAGCCCCTGAATGTGAGCAGCGTCGATATACAATGGCCCGTCCCAATATTCTCATCATCATGGTCGACCAACTGAACGGCACGCTGTTTCCGGACGGGCCGGCCGATTTCCTGCATGCGCCGCATCTCAAGGCACTGGCGGCCCGTTCGGTCCGTTTTGCCAACAGCTACACGGCAAGCCCCCTCTGCGCGCCGGCGCGCGCCTCCTTCATGTCGGGCCAGTTGCCGAGCCGAACGCGCGTCTACGACAATGCAGCCGAATTTGCCTCCGACATTCCGACCTATGCGCACCATCTCCGGGCCGCCGGCTATCACACCAGCCTGTCGGGCAAGATGCATTTCGTCGGGCCCGACCAGTTGCACGGCTTCGAGGAGCGCCTGACGACGGATATCTATCCGGCAGATTTCGGCTGGACGCCCGATTACCGCAAGCCTGGCGAGCGGATCGACTGGTGGTATCACAATCTCGGATCCGTGACGGGCGCGGGGGTCGCTGAGATCACCAACCAGCTCGAGTATGATGACGAAGTCGCCTACAATGCCACTCGAAAGCTCTACGATCTCTCGCGCCGTCAAGACGAGCGTCCCTGGTGCCTGACCGTCAGCTTCACCCATCCGCACGATCCCTATGTCGCCAGGCGCAAATTCTGGGATCTCTACGAGGACTGCCCGGCACTTGACCCGACGGTTCCACCACTGCCCTTTGACGAGATAGACGCGCATTCGAAGCGCCTGCTCGAGGCCTGCGACTACAAGGCCTTCGATATCACTGCCGAACAGATCCGCAGGGCAAGGCGAGGCTACTTTGCGAATATCTCCTATGTCGACGAGAAGATCGGAGAGATCCTCGACGTGCTGGAGCGGACACGGATGCTGGACGACACTGTCATCCTGTTTGTCTCCGACCATGGCGACATGCTGGGGGAGCGCGGCCTATGGTTCAAGATGTGCTTCTTCGACGGTTCTTCACGCGTGCCGCTGATGATATCGGCACCGGATTGGCAGCCCGCCCTGGTCGATCAGCCGGTCTCCACTCTCGATGTCACGCCGACGCTTGCCGGCCTCGCCGGCCTCGATATTTCGGCAATCGCCAATTGGACGGATGGCGAGGACCTGGCACAGCTGGTGAATGGCACGAAAAGCCGCAGTCCGGTTTTGATGGAATATGCGGCCGAAGGATCGATCGCGCCGCTCGTGGGCATTCGCTCCGGGCGCTTCAAGCTGACGGTCTGCGAGAAGGATCCGCCGCTGCTGTTTGACCTTCAGGCCGATCCCCGCGAGCTCATCAATCTGGCCGGCGATCCGGCCCATGCGAATACGCTTGCCACGCTTCTCGATCAGGCAAAGCTTCGCTGGAACCTTGCAGCGTTTGACGCGGCAGTTCGAGAAAGCCAGGCACGGCGCTGGGTCGTCTATCCGGCATTGCGCGAAGGAGCGTACTACCCCTGGGACTATCAACCTCTGCAGAAAGCCGCCGAGCGCTACATGCGCAATCATATGGATCTGAATGTGCTCGAGGAGAACCAGCGGTTTCCCCGGGGCGAATAATCTTCGGGCATCACTGAGCACTACAAATATCCGGAGGCACGACTCACGAGCGCAGCGATCTTCGCGACGGGCCGGCCCCGACAGCACTTACGATCATCATTTCCGAGCCATAGGCTTCAAAGCGCGGCTTCCAGAATTTCGATTGTCGCCAGCAGCAGCATGCGTGCCCCGGAGACAACATGATCCGGTGCGGTATATTCGGCTTCATTATGGCTGAGGCCATCGCGACAAGGCACGAAGATCATTGCCGCGGGTGCGACCCGGTTGACGAACAATGCGTCATGGAAGGCACCTGACAGCATTTTCCTGGTTGCCAGCCCGCCTTTTATCGCGGCCCTGTCCAATGCTTCCAGCACCGTTCGAGGAAAGTTGGCCGGAGGCATATCGAAGGCTTGCCTGATCGCGACCTGACAATGTTCCGCCCCCGCGCGGTCGCTGAAGACTTGCTCGATGGTCGCGCTCAAACGATCGATCTCCGATGAATCCGGATGACGGATGTCGATGGTGCATCGCGCCGTCTGCGGGATGGCATTGATGGCACCGGGTTCTACGGCGATACGTCCGACGGTAAATCGGGCACACTCGTCCTGAGGCATGATACTGGCGTAAAGCCCGTTGAGGGCCGCGATCATCGCGCGAAGCGGATCCCGACGATAGTTGAGCGCAGTGGTCCCGGCATGGGCGGTCTGGCCCGACACCGTCACTTCCAGCCACCGCGTCCCCTGGATGCCGGTGACGATACCAATGGGGATGTCCTCTTTCTCGAGAGACGGCCCCTGCTCTATGTGCAGTTCGAGATATGCGTAAGCAAGAAAGCCGAGATCGCGCATCGCGGCCTGCGGAAGGCTGGCAATGGTTGCCTTCAGCTCGTCGCCAAACCGTGCGCCGTCGGTTGCGACCAGATCGGACCAGGCAAGCGAAATCTCGCCTGCCGAGAATGCCGAGGATCCCATGCAGCCCGGCGCGAAGCGACATCCCTCCTCGTTCGTCCAGGCAACCACTTCGATCGGCCTTTGAGTTTCAGTGCCCGCATCCTCAAGACTTTCCAGGACTTCGAAGGCCGACAGTGTCCCGAGCGCACCGTCAAAGCGCCCTCCGGACGGCTGGCTGTCGAGGTGGCTGCCAATCAGGAGCGGCGGCGCCCCCTCGTCTCTGCCCGGCCGGCGGATGAAAAGATTGGCGGCGCGATCCTGGAAGACACCGAAACCGCGCGCCTCTGCCAACTCTGCCAGCAGCAACCGGGCTTTTCGGTCCAACTCCGTCAGGGCCTGACGATTGACACCGCCGCCCGCGGTGGCGCCGATCCCGGCAAACCGGTCCAGGCGTTTCAGCAGGCGTTCTCCATTGATCTCGGGATTGCCGGTCATTGTCCAGGCTCTCAGGAATAGGCTGCTTCGTGGAAATCGATCTCAAGGCGTTGAGCACGGCCGAAAATGGTGCTCAATCGCTTGCGTTCGGCAGGATCCATCGTCTCGCCAGCCTCGTCCAGCACTGCCTTCAACCAGCGCGCCTGCGCTTCGAAGTCCGGTTCGGCATGAAGCTTGACCCATGCCTTGAGAAGCGGATCGCTGATATCAGTCCGGTCTGCCTCGGTCGACCAGGTCCAGTACATCCATTCGGCGGCAAACATGGCGGCAATCGTGTCGAGAAAGCCGCCGTCACGGGCAATCGCCAGCATTCCCTCGCGGAAGGCAGCGACATCGGCCCGGCCGGTATCATAGCGGGCGGGATCGATGGCGCGGGCTGCGAAGGTCTTTTCGAAATAGGCGATCTGCTGGTTTGCAAGTGCATCCAGGACGCCGATCAGCCAACGTTTCTCCTCGATGGTCCCGGCCTTTGCGGTGGCGTAGGAGAAGATCGCAATCGCCGTTTCAACAAAGGCGCCCTCGAAGACGAGATATCGTTCGAAGGCCTCCTTCGGAAGGCGGTCAGCCTTGATGTCTTCGACGAAGCGGTGGTGCACCATGGCCTCGAAGACGTCACGGTTCTCGTCGAGCATCTGTTCGGAGAGAGATACCATGATCGTCACGACTCCAGACCGGGTTTTGCGGCTTCGACGAAGGCTGCGACACGAGCCGGCTCGACAGGGTTCCACCAGACGCCGTCCTCCTTCAGCGACGAGGCGACGATGACGCCGTTGGTGCGCTTGAGGATCTCGACGATATTATCCTTGGTCACGCCCGAGCCGACGAGCAATGGAAGATGGGTCGCGGCACCGATTTCCTCGATCTCCTCCATCGTCGCGCTGTTGCCCGTTCGCTGACCGGTGGCGATCACCGCATCGGCATCGAAGAACGCCAGGTCACGCGTCAGTTCGTCGATCGTCCGGTCGGCGGTGATGGCGTGCGCCCCATGCTTGACATGGCTGTCGGCGAACACCTTGATATGTTCGGCACGCAGAGCCGAGCGATAGCGCATGGCCTCGGCTGCGCGGCCTTCCATGAAGCCTTCGTTGGCGACATAGGCGTTGGCCCATTGGTTGACACGGATGAAGCGCGCCCCACCGGCTGCCGCGATCGCGAACGCGGGGATCGGCGCGTTGGCAAGCACATTGATGCCGAGCGGTACCCCGACGGCACGAGAGATGCGGTCCGTCACAACCGACATGAAGGCTGCGGTCTCGTGGCCAATATCCTCCGGCTTGGAAAAGGGGATGTCGCCATGATTTTCGACGATCAATCCGTGTATGCCGCCTTTGACAAGCGCTTCCGCATCGCGCATGCAGGCGTCATAGATCACATCCATTGCCGCGCTGCGGTAGCGTGGAGCACCCGGGAAAGGCGGGCAATGGATCATGCCAATCAGCGCCTTGTCAGTGCCGAATATTTCCCGTATGGCGCTTGTGGCCTTATCCGATATCTGCTGCATTTTTCTTTCCCTTCTGAAAGCCAGCCATGCGTGCCTATGTCATCGGTAACGTCGCCGTCGACGAAACCATTTCCGTAATGTCCATGCCCGAAGCCGGCGCCTCGATCCTCGGTCGGGAGGAAACCCGCGACCTCGGTGGCAAGGGTGCCAATCAGGCCGTCGTGATGGGCCGCACAGGCCTTCCCACGACGCTTGTCACGGCCGTCGGCGACGATTTTCGCGCCCAGACGATCCGCGACCAGCTCGCTGGTGAAGCGCTGGACGCCCGATTGCTGGGCAGTCCTCATCGCTCCAGCGATTTCTCCATCATCTTCACGACGCCCGACGGCGAAAACGCCATCGTCACGACGACGGACTCGGCCGAAGCCTTGACCCTGTCCGAGGCGCTTGCCCCGCTCGACGATGCAGCCAGGGGCGACCTCGTCGTGCTCCAGGGCAACCTCAGTGAAAACGTGACCCGCGGCATTCTCGCCGAAGCCCGACGCCGCGGCCTGACGACCGCCTTCAATCCCTCGCCGCTCAGGCCCTATTTCGCCGAGCTCTGGCCGCTTATCGACATCGCCTTCCTCAACAGGGGCGAAGCCGAAAGTCTGACCGGATCGTTCGGCGAGGCCGCGATCCAGCGCCTCGCCGAAGCCGGCGTGACGCAGACCGTGCTGACCCTCGGCGGCGACGGGGCAATCCTCGCCAGCGGAAATCAGGTACTGGCAACCGTTCCTGCCCGTGCCGCCGAGGTCGTCGATACGACCGGCGCCGGCGACACTTTCATGGCGGTCGCCCTTGCCTCTGCGGCGCTCCGATCGACCAGGCTCGATGCGAAGGCGATCCATCACGCAACTGCGGCTGCCGCCATTACCGTCAGCCGCCGCGGGACGCGTTCGGCCTTCCCAACCAGGTTAGAACTCGCCGGCATTCTCGCCGGCGAATGAGGCTATTCTGCCTCCGTCAGCCAGCCGAGAATATTCTTCCAAAGACGCCCGTAGCCCTCCCATTCGCAGAAGGCCGGCGAGAGCCAGTGCGGACCGATATCCGAGGTCCAGGCGGCAGTTCGGCCTTTGCCGAAGCGGCCTGTGACCAGCAATGGATGGCCACCTTCCGCTTCCGGTAGCCGGGCAATGACTTCGACATCGGCGCGCTCGCGCACCTCGACTTCGTTGACGCCGAGCAGCAATGGCCATTCACCTGACAGACCGGCGACGGTCTCGTGACCGGGCTTGACGAGGACAGGCGTTGTCCCCTCCGGAATTTCAACCCGGTCGTCATAGGGCAGACACGTGACCGGCAGGACATCCTCGACCGGCGTGCGACGCCAGCGCGCCTTGCCGTCTATGCCCTGGAACGAGAAATAACCGCCGACCATCAGCAGCCCGCCACCCTTTTCGACCCAGGCCTTGAGCAGTTTCAGCCGGTTCGGAACAGTCTTGGAATGCAGCCAAACCGCCGGGGGAAGCAGCAGGGAGTTGGCGCCGATATCGGAGAGAATGATCGCGTCAAAAGCGTCGAGCCCTGCCATGTCGAAGGGGAATTTTTCGACTGCTTCATGGGCCGGCATATAGGTGAGCTCGAATGCACTATCCTTGAGTGCCGCAACGAGCGGCTCGGCGCCGAGGTGAAACGTGACGCTCCCGAACTGGTCGAAACCCTTATAATGCGTGGCGGAACTGACCCAGCTTTCGCCGACGAGAAGAACCTTCTTTGTCATGATGTTTCCATTTCTTTTTATGTGGCGGTCAGGCGCTGGCCTGAAAAACCGACCTTGGATTGGCGCGCATGAAGATGTCGAGCATCGCATCATCGAGACCGTGACGCTTCAGGCGAGGCAGAAAGTGACGCAGGATATAGGCGTAGCCGTTGCCCCCATAATGCTTGAGCATCATCTTCAGGAAGACGTCGTGGGAGAGCAGGAGGCGATCCGCATATCCCATCTCGACGAGTTTGACGAGCGCGCGCGCCGCCTCCTCGTCACTCGGGCATTGCACCTGCTGATCGGCGTAAAAGAAATCCATGCCGATCATGTCATATTCGAGAAACGCGCCGCGGGCGGCCAATTCCGACTGATAGGTGAGATCGTCATGTGACGGGTTCATGTGGCAGAGCACGGTGTGCCTTAGATCCGCGCCTTCGGAACCGACGATATCAAGGACCTTGTGGCCCAGCCGAAACCAGCCGGGAAGATGGACCATCAGCGGCAGGCCGGTGCGCACCTGAGCCTGTGCCGCACCCCGCAGCGATTTTTCCTCGGCGGCTGTGAAATCAGAGGATACACCGATTTCGCCGATCAGGCCGATCTTCACATCGGTACCATCAGCTCCGACCGTCGCCTCGAAAACGATTTCGTCGGCGATCTCGGAGACGGACATGCCGGCAACCTTGGCCGGATGCGAGGAGCCTAGATAGAAGCCGGCACCCATGACGATGTTCAGCCCTGTCGCTCCAGAAATCCGCCGCAAGGCGAGAGGATCGCGACCAATGCCCTGACACGTGGGCTCAACGACCGTACGTCCGCCGAGACTGGCAAAGTCCTCGAGTTCGGTGACGGCAAGGTTCTCGTCCTCGAGCGTGATATTGTGCTTGTTGACGAAGGGGTCCTGCCTCAGTTCGCCGAGAATCTCCATGCAGACAAATCCCTCGGCAAGATATTGCCGCTCAGGCGTCTTCGGCGCATGCCACCAGCAACGGCAATCGTTGAGGATGTGTTCGTGCATCAGCGTGATGCCGATCTCCGCCGCTGGAACCGGCCCGGAGACCGTCATCACATTGCCGGATCGCACGTGACCCGGCGAAAGCTCATTTGCCGCCATCAGCTCTTCCTCCTGCCCGACAAGCGGAAGTTGGTTGTGAAGATGCGAGTGTTCAGCCAGATGGCGACAAGGATGATCGCGCCGGTGACGATCTGGGTGAAGAATGGCGAGATATGCATCAGGATTAGCCCGTTGCCGATGACGGCAATGGTCATCGTCCCAAGGACAGTGCCGATCATCGTGCCGCGCCCGCCCATCAGCGAGGTACCGCCGAGCACGACCGCCGCGATAACCTGCAGCTCGAAGCCAACAGCGGCATTGGACGAGCCGGAGCCGAGGCGAGCCGCGATCAAAAGACCGGCGAGTGCCGAGGCGGCGCCTGATACGAGGTAGACCGAGGCGACGATCCATTTCGCCGGCATGCCGACGCGGCGCGCGGCTTCCATGTTGGATCCGACAGCCACGATCTGCCGTCCGTACTTGGTGACCGCCATGATGACGTAGCCTGCGATCGCAACCAGGATCGCAATGAGCGCCGGGACAGGAAAGCCCGCCAGTTCGCCACGCCCCAGGTAGAAGAAGCCGGGCTCGTTATTGATCGGAATGGAATAGCCCTGTGTAAGATAGAGGGCTACGCCACGCAGGATGGAAAGCCCGGCAAGGGTGACGATGAAGGCTGGAATGTTCTGGTAGGCGATGAACCAGCCCTGAAGCAGGCCGACAATGCCGCCGAAGGCGAGCATGCCGATCGAGACGATGGGCCAAGGTATGCCTGTCGCCAGTGTAATGGCGGCAACGGCGTTGATCAGGGCCAGCATCGAACCGACCGACAGATCGATCCCGCCGGTGACGATGACGAGGGTCATGGCGATGGCGACGACGAGGATGGGAGCTGCCTGGCGTACGATGTTCAGGATGTTGCCCGTCGTCATGAAGGTCGTCGTCGTCAGCGAAAAGAAGACGAGGCATGCCAGAAAGAAGAAGGCGATCGACAGAACCTGGGCGTTCTCACCCAAAAAGTCGGCCATCGGCGAGCCCTTGGCGCGTTCTGTGTAGACGGTCAATGTCTTTCTCCCCCGACGATGAGCTTGACGAGATCTTCGAGATTGGTCTTGCCGATGTCCCGCTCGGCAACCTTGGTGCCTTCATACATGACGGCAATCCTGTCGCAGACGCGGAACAGATCCTGCAGGCGATGAGTGATGAGGACGACGGATACACCCTTTGCCTTGACGCGGTTGATCAGTGCAAGCACAGCCTCGACCTCCGCGACCGCCAATGCCGATGTCGGCTCGTCCATGATCAGAACCTTGGGCTGGAAGGAAGCCGCGCGTGCGATCGCAATCGCCTGGCGCTGGCCCCCGGACAGCTTCTCGACCTTAGCGGAGAGACGAGGGATGCGGATTTCCAACGCATCCAGCATCTTGCGCGCCTCGCTCATCATCTTCTGACGGTCGAGAAACGGACCCCTGGTGAGTTCGCGTCCAAGAAACAGATTGCCGACGACATCGATATGGTCGCAGAGGCTCAAATCCTGGAAGACCATTTCGATATGGCGGTTGCGAGCATCCGCAGGCCCGGACAGATGGACATCTTCGCCGTTCAGCGAAATCGTCCCTTCATCCGGCAGATAGGTGCCGGAGATGATTTTGGTAAGCGTTGACTTACCGGCTGCATTGTCACCGACAAGACCAAGGCACTCGCCCGGAAAGAGGTCGAGGTCGACGCCACGCAACGCCTGATGCGAACCGAACGTCTTGCGGATCCCGCGCAGTGAGACAGCAGGTGTCCGGGCGGACGAGCCGGAGGAATGCGGGGAGGCTTGCGCCTCCCCGGCTCCGGCATAAACAGGCCGATTGTCCGTCATCATTTGAAGACGGCCCGGTATGGCTCGACATTTTCCTTCGTCACGATCGTGATCGGAACGGAGATGCTCTTTTCGACGCTCTGGCCTGCGGTCAGCTTGGCAAGAGCCTCGACCGCCGCCTTGCCTTCGCCGGCAGGATCCTGCTGGACGACGGCAACGACGTAGCCGTCGTCGAGACCCGAAATCGCCTGCGCGGTCAGATCCCATCCGAAGACCTTGATACTGTCCTGCTTGCCCTGGCTCTGGACGGCGGCGATGGCGCCGAGCAGGGCCGGTTCGCCAGTTGCGTAGATCGCCGTCATGTCGGGATTGCCGGTAATCAGGTTCTCGGCAGCAGCAAGTGCATTGTCCTGGATGTTCTGGCCGTCGACGACGCCCGAGGTCTCGATGCCATCGCCCTTGATGGCGTCCTCGAAGCCCTTCTGGCGGACGTTCTGAATATAGGAGTTCAAGGCGCCGACGATACCGACCTTGGCCTTGCCGCCCATGTTCTTCTTCACGTAGTCGAGGAAGTAGGCGCCCATATCGGCGCCGGCCTTGCCGTTATCGACGCCGATCTGCGATTTCTGCGGTCCATCGGGAAGGATTGCATCAATGGCGACAACGGGAATACCGGCGTCCGAAGCCTGTTTGACCGCCGGCATGATGCCATTCACGTCAATTGCGACGACGATCAGGCCATCAACTTTCTGCTGAATGTAGTTTTCGATGGCGCTGTTCTGTGTGGCCGCTTCATTGTTGGCGTTGAAGATGACAAGCTTGTCACCGGAGGCATCGGCCGCTTTCTGCGCGCCTTCATTGATCTGGTTGAAGAAAAGGGCCTGCTGATTGATCTGCACCAGCGCATAGGTCTTGCCCGCAGCGTGAGCAAGCGAAGCTCCAAGCGTGGCGCTGGCAAGCGCGGTGAAGGCAAGAGCGGCGCTGAACGCCCGACGTCTGATCTGTTTCATGTTCTCATCCTCTGGTTTCGTTATCGTTGCTTATTATGGGTCGACGGCGGCGCAACGGAGTTCCGCACGACGATTTCGACTGGCACGAGTTCCTCGGTGGCGAGCGATTTGCTCTCCTGCCAGTTTGTTTCAAGAAGAAGGGACAGGGCACGCCGGCCGATGGCGCGCACCGGCTGACGGATCGCCGTTAAAGGCGGCGCAAAAAGGTGTAGCGGACTGACATCGTCAAAGCCGATGATCGAAAGATCTTCAGGGATCGATATTCCCTTCTCCCTGAAGACTTCGATCATGCCGATGGCGATTTCGTCGGAGCTCGCGAAGATTGCGGTCGCTGGCTTGCCTTCTTCAAGGAAGCGGCGTGCCATGTCCCGGCCGCAGGCGACCGTATATTCGCCGCTGTAGCGCCTGATCGAGGCATCACCACCGAAATGCTCCTGCAGCCCCCTATGCAATCCGTTGAAACGGCGCTGCGTGCTGATCATGGCATCGGGACCGCCCACATAGAGCACGCTTCGATGGCCAAACTCCGCCAGATGGCGCCCCGCCAGATGGCCGCCCTGAAAGTTGTCACAGAAGAGCTTCGGGACACTGGCGAGCGGAACGTCTTCGTCGACGACGATCACCTTGCCTGTTCGATTGATGAGAGCCGCGAGATCGCCGTTGTCGGGATGGTTGGTGACGAAAACCAGGCCGTCGACATGATTGTGCTCAAGCAGCCGGAGATAGGTGACCTCACGGCCGGTCCGGTTGAGAGTCGCGTAGAGCGAAACGGCCAGCCCCCGATCGTTTGCCTCCTCTTCGACCGCCGCCACCATGGTCGCGAAGAACGGGTTGGCGATATCGGGCACGACCAACCCGATCATGTCGGAGCGGCCGCGGCTCAGCCGCCGCGCGTGAGGGTTCGGCTGGTATTTGAGGGAAGCGATAGCGTTTTCGATACGCTGCTTGGTGAGGGCAGGCAAATCCAGCGAGCCGTTCAGCATGCGCGAGACCGTCGTCACCGACACGCCCGCCGCTTTCGCGACATCCTTCAACCCTGGAGTTCTCGCTTGCGCCATCAGCTTGTAAACCGCTTTAGTAAAACGCTTTACTTACACTCCATGACAAGAGATTGCCTGTCAAGAGCCGTTATCAGCTGCGGAAGATCTGGTTTGGAAGGCTGACTCAATTGCCCACGGGGCACGTCGCTTCGGATACCGCTTCGACCGCCGGTCGAAGGGTTCGTTAAATCAGTTGGTTAGCTCCCGGCAAGAACAAGACCAATGCCTTCCGTCTTGAGGTGGCCGGCCGGAACGAGCTGCGCAAACACGGCGCTCAATCCGGATTATCTCCGCAAACTCACCGGGAACTGCTGGCCGACCGACGAGTTATGTATCGAAACTCCGACCGCATCTGCGCCGCGAAAGTCAAAAGGAACAGAAAATGGCCAATTACCCGACCCCACCCTTTGATACGCCGCGCCAACCGATGCCGGGCACGACCGACGCGATGTCGCCGGTACCGGACCACGGCGAGCGGACCTATCGAGGATCTGGCCGACTGACCGGCAGGAAAGCGATTATTACCGGCGGCGACAGTGGTATCGGACGAGCCGTTGCGATTGCCTATGCCCGTGAGGGCGCAGATGTTCTCATCGCCTATCTCGACGAGGACGAAGATGCACGCGAAACCCAGAAATGGGTCGAAGAAGCAGGGCGAAAGGCGATTCTCGTCTCCGGGGACCTGCAGCATCCCGAACATTGCCGCCACATCATCGAAACCGCGCGCCGCAAACTTGGCGGTATCGACATCCTCGTCAACAATGCGGCCCATCAGGCAAGCTTCAAGGATATTGGCGAAATCAGCGATGACGAGTGGGAATTGACCTTCAAGGTCAATATTCATGCGATGTTCTATCTGACCAAGGCAGCGGTCCCGCATATGAAAGCGGGCAGCGCGATCATCAATACGGCGTCGATCAATGCCGACAGTCCGAGCCCGCACTTGCTTGCCTATGCGACAACCAAGGGGGCGATCCAGAACTTCACGGCGGGTCTGGCCCAAATGCTTGCGGAAAAGGGCATCCGTGCCAATGCGGTCGCCCCAGGCCCAATCTGGACGCCGCTCATTCCCTCGACGATGCCGGACGAAGCCGTCAGGAATTTCGGCAAACAGGTGCCGATGCAGCGACCTGGGCAGCCCGCCGAGCTTGCAACCACCTATGTGATGCTTGCCGATCCGCTGTCGAGCTATGTTTCGGGGGCAACGATTGCGGTGACGGGCGGCAAACCGATCTTGTGAGCTCGGGCACTGCGGCCTGCACTGTCGGCGGGGGCGTGAATACCATTCTTCGACGCTCGTGCTCGTTCGAAGGTCCACCTCAATATGTACAGACGGCTGAGCGAGCGCCGACCTGGGACCTTCGTCTCAGTACGATTGGGAACAATGACGCCGCGCAGACATTCGGAATGCGTCCGCGCCCGGTAGCACCACCAAGACGCCAAAGCACCGCGATGCGGGCCAGATCGAACGCTTCGACATGAGCGGACCGGCCCCGAGGCAGCATTCTTGTTGGCAATTCACATATATCGCAAGGGAACGACATGATGGCCAAGAAACCTTCGACGACCGCCGGGAAAAACACAGCGACGATCCATGACCAGAAACTCCATCGCGGCGAAGGGGGCGAGCTTCATCAGTTCGCCGAAGATGGGCATCCGGTGCTGACAACAGCCCAAGGTGGCCCTGTAGCAGACGATCAGAACAGCCTGCATGTCGGAGCACCCGGACCTGCGCTCATCGATGACTTCCACTTCCGAGAAAAGATCTTCCATTTTGACCATGAGCGCATTCCCGAACGCGTGGTCCACGCCCGCGGCTATGGTGCGCATGGTTTTTTCGAGACTTATAAATCCCTTGCGGACTACACGCGGGCCGACATTTTCCAGCGCCCAGGCGAAAGGACACCCGCCTTCGTGCGCTTTTCAACAGTCGCGGGCAGCAAAGGGTCCTTCGATCTTGCGCGGGATGTTCGCGGTTTTGCCGTGAAGATGTACACCAAGGAAGGAAACTGGGATCTCGTCGGCAACAACATCCCGGTTTTCTTCATCCAGGACGCCATAAAATTTCCCGACGTGGTCCATTCCGTAAAGCCGGAGCCAGACCGGGGTTTTCCGCAGGCGCAATCCGCCCACGACAACTTCTGGGACTTTATCAGCCTGACGCCTGAAAGCATGCATATGATCATGTGGGTCATGTCTGACAGGGCGATTCCCCGATCCTTCCGCTTCATGGAGGGCTTCGGCGTCCATACTTTCCGTTTCGTCAACGCTAGGGATCAGTCGACTTTCGTCAAGTTCCACTGGAAGCCGAAGCTTGGGCTGCAGTCCGTCGCCTGGAACGAGGCGGTCAAGATCAACGGCGCTGATCCAGACTTCCATCGCCGCGATCTCTGGCAGGCAATCCAGTCGGGCAACTTTCCGGAATGGGAACTCTCCGTCCAGCTCTTCGATCAGAAGTTCGCCGACACGTTCGATTTCGACGTGCTTGATCCGACAAAGATCATTCCGGAAGAAATCCTCCCTGTTCAGCCGATCGGTCGGCTGGTCCTCGATCGCATGCCCGACAATTTCTTCGCCGAAACAGAACAGGTCGCCTTCATGACGCAGAACGTTCCGCCGGGGATAGACTTCAGCGACGATCCGCTTTTGCAGGGCCGGAATTTCTCCTATCTGGATACCCAGCTCAAGCGCCTCGGCGGCCCGAACTTCACGCACCTGCCGATCAATGCGCCAAAGTGTCCCTTCCATACCTTTCAGCAGGACGGCCACATGGCGATGCGCAATCCGGCCGGCCGGGTCAACTACCAGCCAAACTCCTGGGGCGAAGGTCCGAGAGAATCGCCTCAGAAAGGCTTTCGACATTTCGCGTCCGAGGAACAAGGCGCAAAGGCCAGGCTGCGTCCGGAGAGCTTCGCCGACCATTACAGCCAGGCGCGCCAGTTCTACATCAGCCAGACGCCGCCCGAGCAACGGCACATCGCCATGGCGCTCACCTTTGAACTCAGCAAGGTCGAGAACCCTGTCATCCGCGAGCGAATGGTATCTCATCTGATCAACATCGACGAAACGTTGGCGACCACCGTCGCAGAAAAACTGGGATTGCAGTCGCTGCCGAAACCGGCTCAGGCCGCTATTCCAACGCGTCAGGACCTGGAGCCCTCACCCGCGCTCAGCATCGTGAAACGCGGTCCTGGACGCTTCGAAGGGCGCAAACTTGGCATCCTCATTACCGACGGTGTCGATGCCAAACTGCTCAAGGGCGTGACAACGGCTCTTACCAAGCAGAAAGCGGTCTTCGAACTGATTGCTCCCAAGGTTGGTGGCGTGACGGCTTCGGACAGCACTTGGATCGAAGCGCAGCATATGATCGATGGCGCACCGTCGGTGCTTTTCGACGCGATAGTACTTTTGACCTCACCGGCTGCTATCGAAGACCTCGTCAAGGAGGCCGCAGCACGTGACTTCGTCGCCGATGCTTTCCAGCATTGCAAGTTTATCGGCTATGATCCGTCGGCGCTGCCGCTGCTAGAAAAGGCGGGAATTTCCGAAAGCATCGACGAGGGCGTCTTGAGCTTGCCTGGAGAAGAGGGCATTGCCACGTTCGTCACCGAACTCGGCAAGCTGCGTGTCTGGGGCCGGGAACCCTCCGTCAAGCTTGGCAAGGCTTCACCGCCGACAAAATGAGACAGGCCGGGACGCGGGAAAACGGCGTCCCTTACTGTCCCGGCAGCCAGGGTGTCCGGACCTTCGTTAGAAGGCGCCTGTCGTCTCAACCACCCGCACCAGGCGGCGCATCGTTCTCGAAGAATTCCCGGTACTGGATCGTTTCGTCTTCATTGGTATCCAGGCTGGAGCCGGAAGGCTGGCTGAAGCGGACACCAGGTCCGCCCGGGCTTGAATAGTCTCCGTCGAAAAACGAAACACCTGCCGAATGGACGGCGTTGATGATTGCTTCAATTGCCCGCCCTTGCGTCTTCAACTGCCCGGGCACGGCTTCAAGCTCCTGGATCAGAGGCAATGAAACCCGTGCGGCCTCGGCAAGGTCCTTCTGCTCCCATCGCAATAGCGCGCGCGCTGCGCGCAGCTGTTCGCTCGTAATCATAGCACCGCGTGCTCCAGGCGAATGTCTGACGAGGGATTGACCGGTCCGAGGACGAATATCGCTTCCGCGAAGATCGCCGTGCCTTGCTTGGCACTTGTTCCAACCATCGACATTTTCCTTTTATCTTTGCAAAGCGCAAAACGGCAAAGATTGGCCAGGGTTCCCCTCGAAAGGAGCAGCGACGATAAGATCGGCGGTAACGGCTGATGGAGGAAAGCAGATCGTTGCCGAAACTCGTTTGCCGCAATCGCGCGAAAAATGAACCTCGCAAAGACGTCGAAGCTGGTCAGCCCTTCGTCGGAATTTCCAGGCGCACGACATTTGCTGATTGGACTACCGAGGTTTTCGCCTTTTCGAGGCTGGCGGCCAGATCCTCGATCTTGAAGGGCTTCGGGACAACCGGACAGCCGACCTCCGTACCGGCCTCAAGCCTGTCGCTGTAGCCGGTCATCAGCACGACAGGTAGAGATGCGTTTCTGCGGCGGATCTCCTCGGCAAGCTCGATACCCGACATGCCCGGCATCATGATGTCACTGACGATCGCTTCGATTTCAGGATGGCGGCCCAGGATCTCGATTGCCTCAGGTCCACCTGCGGCCAGGAAGATCGACGGCACGATGCCCTCGAGCGCCAGTCGCACGGATTCAAGCGATGTCGGTGTGTCGTCGACGATCATGATCGCATGGGGAAGATTCGCGGGGGGTGCTGGATCCGGACGTGCCGCACGCGGCTCGCTCGATCGTGGTAAAAGCAAGGTAAAGGCGCTGCCGTGACCGGCCAGGCTTGCGACCTTGACCGCACCGCCGCTGCCGGTGGCGAAACTGTGGACCTGCGTCAAACCAAGGCCTGAGCCACCATTTTTCTTGGTGGAAAAGAATGGCTCAAATACCCGCGCGAGATTTTCCGGGGCAACGCCTGTCCCGGTGTCAGAAATCGTCAGCGCCACGAATGGGCCCTGCAGCCCCGGATCCTCTGTGGCTGCGTTGAGCACATTGCGGGCGGAAATCGTCACCTTTCCACCTCCCGTCATGGCTTCGCGCGCATTCGTCAGGATGTTGATCAGGGCGATTTCAAGCCCGGCAGGATCGACGTGAACCGGCCAGGTATCTTCCGGTATCCTGATCTCCATCACGATTGTGTCGTTGATCGCTTGACGCAACAGCGGAGACAGGTCGGCAAGCCTGACGTCCAGTTCGATCTGGGAGGCACCTTGGTTGGAGCGCCTTGAAAACGACAGCAGCCTTTGCGTGATCGCCTTTCCTCGTGCCACGCCATCGCTCATGTGCATCAGAAGCTGCGTCACGCGCTGTTCGTCGTTTCGCCGTCTCTTGATGCCCTCAACCCCTGACTGGAAGACCATCAGGAGATTGTTGAAATCGTGAGCAGCCTGCCCTGTCAGCTTGCCAAGCGCATCCATCCGCTGCCAGTTGGCCATGCTCTCGCGCTCCCGGTTCCGGGCGCGCGCCTCCCTGTAGAAGAGAAACACGGCCGAGCCGGACAACAGAAGTGTGAAACAGCTCGCCGTCACAAGCAGCATGGTGGCCCTGCGCGCCAGCCTCTCATAATCGGAAACCGGCAGGCCAACCCTTACCCGCCAAGGCGTGTCGGCAAGCGCGACTTCGGCGACACGAAGCTCCAATCCGCTCTTGACGGTGGCCGTCCCGAAGTCATTGCCGGAAAAGCTTGCGAATTCGCTCGCCGGATTGCCGGCAAGCGCGGGATCGCCGGTCGATGCAACCAGACGATCCTGCCCATCGACGATCCAGGCCGACCATGATCCTGGAAGTCCATTGGCATAAAGCAGTTTCGTCACGATCGTCGGACGGATCACCACCGAAAGGACGGCTTTCAGACGATCGCTCCTCTGGATCGGAGCGCGCAAGGCAAAGGCCGCCTGGCCTTTCGGCCCGATGGCGATATTGCCGACTACCGCGACACCCGTGCGAACCAGGGCGTCATGGCTTTCCATGTCCACAACATGCGTATCGGCGGAGGGGTCGAGCGGCGGAAATGACAGAACCACTTCGCCCTTCTCGTTGGAAATCCGGATCTGCTCCCATTCCGGCACCCGATCGCGCAGACGCCGCGCAGTCTCGGCAAAAGCGGCGCGCGGTATGGGGGGATCGAGCCGAGGGGAATCGGCGACGATCGAAAGCAGCTGGATCTGGCTTGCGAGTTCCCGTTGAAGAGTGGCGGCCAACGTCGCTGCCCGGCCGCGAATGTCATCGTCGAGAGCAGCCTGCTGCTCCTTGATGAAGAACCTTCCCATCAGCGCCGCCAGTATGATGACCGGAATGAGCGACGCCGTGATGAGAAGGAGCGCTGGCCGGGTTTTATTCAACGGACACTCCGGGTGTGTTCTTCGAACCCTATCAAATAATCCAGGGCGGGAAACTTGCAATGCCAAGTTGGAATAAGACTGACCTTTCCCCTGAATAAGCGGCGACAGCAGAGCCGTGTCTCCGCTCGACTTTCAAATCGGCGTGCTTCGACCCGCAGGATCGCGCTAGCGGCCAGGTTAGGAGCTGAGGAGGCGGCTTTGCTGGCCCTAGGAAATCCGAAACGCCTCAGTCGTGGTTGACACTACGCGACGGCGGCGCGGGCGGTTTCGCCAATTGCTGCCGGTCCGGAGGGAGTTCCTCGCCAGCGCCAATACAGCCACAGATTGCTGCAAGGATTTTTTGCACGGAGAGCCAAGGTCGCCGACGCCAACGCCGATCTAAGCATCATCGTGCAGCGATAGACAACAGGGCGGTGAAGACGGTACCGCGTGCCCGTTCGGTGCCGTAGGTCCCATCCATCTGTCTGACGAAGGATTTGATCAACCGGCTTCCCATGCCGGTTTCTGTCGCAACCGGCTCATAGCCAACGCCGTCATCCGCCACTTCAAGCAGGACCTTGCCATCGGGATGCTTGAGCAGCCTGATACGGATATGACCGTCGGTCCGGTCGACGAAGGCGTATTTCATGCTGTTTGTCAGAAGCTCGTTCAGCAACAATGCAAATGGCGTCGCCTTGTCCGCATCGATCCTGATATCGTCGATCTCGAAGGTCAGCTTGATGTCGCGATCATGCAACCCGACCAGCGTGCGCACCAGGTTGGGAACGAACTGCCGCGCAGTGACGCTGCTGAATTGATCGAAGCCATACATTTGCTCGTGCACCGCCGACATGGCAACGATCCGCTCGTTCACCCTCTGGACGGTTTCAGGCCGCAGGCCCTGCAGCCGGATGAGCGCCATGACGGTCTGCAGATTATTTTTCACCCGGTGATGAATTTCCCGCATCAGCACCTGATTGGTTCGGAGCGCCTCGGCAAGTTCGGCGGTGTGGCGCGCGTCTGCATGCGCCAGGTTCAGGATCTTCAACCCGCCCACCACGGCGGCGCAAAGCGCCAGGAGAACGATCAGCGCGGCAATCGAGACATCGGTCCAGAACGGCTTGAGAATTGCGCCGGTGTCGACCGATGCGATGGCGACGAATGGTGTCCGCTCGACGATGCGGTATGCCACCAGCCTTTCGACTTGGTCGACAGGGGAGACAGACACATAGGAGCCCGATGTCGCCTTGCGCATATAGTCGGTGAACAGGATATAGTTACCGAGATCGACGACTTCTTTCGGTTCGGGATATCTGGCGATCAGCTTTCCGTCACGTCTCAAGAAGCTCACCGTCGAGCCTGGTCCGAGCGAGGCGGCGTCCCAGATCGATCGCAGCATTCCGACATCAAACGCCAGGATCGCGACGGCTTCGAACTTATCGTTCCTCTCGATGCGCGCAGCCGATAGGAAGACGTGGCGATCCGTATTGCGCATGACGGTCATCGCCGACGTATGGTCCTCTGCGCCATTGGCCAGGCGGCGGAAATAGGTTTGATCGACGATGTCTGTGGGGCTGCTTTCGCGATCAGTGGAATAGAGCAGCGTCCCATCCGCGGCGACCACGTAAGCCGTTGCCGTGGTCGGCAATGCAGCCGTCGCGGCGTTGAGCCTTCGAATACGCGCGTCGTCCGGCAATGCCTCAGCCGCTCCGAAGGCGTCGTCCATGCGGTAAAGGGTCTGGCGCGCCAGAGAATTGATCCAGATCGCGTTGGCAGCAACTATCTTGGCTGTGGCTGTGACCTGATCCTCTCCACGCCTGACGGCGGACATGTAGCTCGAATGCAGCCAAAAGCCCAAGACAAGCGAGAGCGCAAGGAACATTAACACGATGGCGGCTATCGCAGCTCTGCCGACGATCGTGAAGCCTTTCGTGAGGCCCATTGAATCCCCATGGATTTAACAGGCGACACTGTCGGATAGCAGGCTATCAGAGTCAAGGATAGGTTGCAGCCTCCTCGATCCTCCCATTCTCCCACCGCCCGATTCGTGGAACCAGCACACGCTTCCCGCGACTACTGGCCCGGGACCTGACGCTAGAGATCCGAAGACTTTGTCGTATGACCGAGGAATTGCAAAACGGCGTGCCTCACTGCCTTTCGATGAGAATTGTGATATTCTCGAAATCATGGTTATCCTTGGGCTGGAGGCAGTTGATGGTCGCGCGAAGGGACATGACAAGCGACGAATGGAAGTGGCTTGTGCGGCTCTGCCAGCACGAAGCAGATAGTGTTCCACAGGCGATCGAAGCGAGGTTAGTCGCGCTCGGACTATCCGGGCCGAACGGCCTTTCGGCCGAAGCGCGAGACCTCGTGCAACATGAATTGTTGAGTGAACGACGGAATCGGCTGCAGGGCCTCCACTAGACATCGACCGGACATACAGGAAGCAAGCGATCTCCTGTGCGAGATTCAATCCCGTCCGCAAGACAGGACCAGACGGTCTGCTCGTGATCGGCAGGATCGGATTGAACGATACTGGCCCCGGCATGGCGAGGTATCAGCCGCAATCGCCCGACAGGAACCATCGCCTCAACCCTTCGTTACCTCCGCACAGAAGCGAGGTAACGTCATGAACAAAATCATAGGACTGTCAACGGCGGCCGTCTTTGGACTGATCTCCACTTGCGCCCTTGCGCAGGCGCCAGCCGAACCGTCGCCGCCTCCACCCCCAGAATCCAGCAGGCAAAATCCACCGCCGCCACCGAATTCTTCCAGCAAGAACGAGGAGCGTGCTGATGATGATTGGCGTTCGCAGCCGAGGGAGCGCGGTGCCCGCTTCCACATCGAGAACGGCCAGACCAGGATCGATCTCAGATGCGCCGACGGCGACTCCACAAAGGACTGCGCCGACGCTGTTCTGCAGGTGCTGGAGCATTTGCAGGCATCCAACTCCGGCAACAACGATCGGCGCGGCGATGACCGGCGTGATCGCTGGGAACGCGACTAGCGGCTGAAGCTGTCACCCAGGTGAACGGCGTTTTCAGCCTCGGTTCACCGGGACAGGCGTTAAATCGCCCAATAATCGGAGAAACGAAGATGCGAAAACTTCTCGTCACCATAGCCCTTCTCGCAGCCGGAATGACAGCTGGAGCTGCAAATGCCATGCCCTCTGGCAGGGTCACGGCTCCGGCAGCCTCGAACGTCGTAACGGTCGACTACGCCTGTGGCCGCGGTTATCATTTGAGCCCGCGCGGCTTTTGCCGGCCCAATCGATGGGCACCGCCGCCGCCACGCTACTACGGTTGGGATCGCTCCTACGGTTGGGGTCGTCCGCATCGCGACTGGCGCGAATACAGACGCTATGACCGCTGGGATCGCGACCGCGACTGGCGGTAATCAATCCTTTCGCTGGCCGGACGAAGCTGGGATCGCTTCGGCCGGCCCGATAGGCCGCGACGAGACGCTCCGGTCTGACTACTTTCCGCCTGTGTCTACTGCTTGGTGATTGTCTTCGACACGCCTTGCTGCAAATCCGCCTCGTCGGCAAGGATGGCGGCTGCCTCGTCCAGAAGCACGTCCTTTGCTTTCTTGCGAGCATCTTCAATGGCAATATCGGCACTCAGGCTGCGTTCGTTTGACTCCAGCCCATCATCCGCGCCGGTATCTTCGCCACCGATCAACTGCGCTCGAGACTTTCGGCGCTCCTCTCGAGCAGTTGCTTCCTTCCGACGCTCGGCTTCATTGAGGGAAACGACGCCTTTGTCGCGCAGCGCCTTGAGGTCGGCAATATCTTTCACGAGTCCCTGGAAGGCCGGATCGCTTCCAACCCGCGCATCATGGCGGCTTTGCAATGTGGGCAGCAACTTTGCGACCGTGTCGGCGGGTGCGTAATTCGCGGGCTTGATCTGCGCCCACGGCAAAGCGTTGTCATAACTCGTCTCGCCGAAGCTCGCCGGGTCGGAAAGCCCGGGCAAGCTGATATCGGGAGTAACGCCGCGCAGCTGCGTCGTACCGCCATTGATCCGGAAAAACTGGGCAATCGTCACCTTCAGCTCGCCGAGTTCGGGTTTGCTGTTACGCACGATCTGGTCGAGATCAACGACGGTCTGAACGGTGCCCTTGCCGAAACTCGGTTCGCCAATGATCACGCCGCGACCGTAATCCTGGATTGCCGCGGCAAAAATCTCTGAAGCCGATGCCGACCCACGATTGATGAGGACGCCCATCGGGCCTGTCCAGACAGGTGCCGCAAAATCCGCACTTCTGACCGCGACCTTGCCGTCGCTACTCCGTTGCTGAACGACCGGGCCATTGCCGATGAACAGACCCGTCAAATCGACTGCCTCATCCAATGAACCGCCGCCATTGTTGCGCACGTCTATGAGAACGCTGTCGACCTTTTCCTGCTTCAATTCGTCGAGAAGCTTGGCGACGTCGCGGCTCGCACTTTTATAGTCCTTGTCCCCTTTGTGCCGCGCCTCAAAGTCCTCATAGAATGTCGGCAGGGTGATCACCCCGATTTTGCGTGTGGTGCCGCCGTCATTCACGGAGAGGACGGTCTTCCTGGCAGCCTGTTTTTCAAGGCTGATTTTATCGCGCACGAGGCTGACAACACGATGCGTGCCATCTGGCCCGGCATCCGCGGGCAGGATGTCCAAGCGTACGACGGAGCCCTTTTTTCCGCGTATCAATTGCACGACTTCATCAAGGCGCGTGCCCACCACTTCTTTTATCGCGCCATCCTTGCCTTGACCAACGCCCGTAATGCGATCTCCGACCACGAGCTTGCCCGACAACTGGGCAGGGCCGCCGGGCACGAGCTCACGGATCGTCGTGTAGTCGTCGCGCTCTTGCAGGACCGCACCGATACCAACGAGCGAAAGCTTCATCGAGATATTGAAATCTGCCGAAGCAGCCGCGCCGAAATAGTCCGTATGCGGATCGACCGACGTTGCATAGGCCTCCATGAACGACTGGAATACGTCCTCGCTTTTATATTGATAGGCGCGCTCGAGAACGTTTGCATAGCGTTTGTCGAGCGTCTCCCGAATGGCTGCATCGGTCTTGCCGGCGAGTTTCAACAGCAGCCAGTCGCTTTTGACACGCTTGCGCCAGAGCTCATTGCTTTCGGCCTCCGATTGCGGCCACGGCGCTTTGTCACGCACAACGGAATAATTTTCCTGCACGCCGAAATCGAAGCCCTGTTTAAGCAAATTACGCGCGTAGGTCATACGATCGACAATACGCTGTTCATAGGCGTTGAAGATCGCAAACGGGATCTTCAGATCCTTCCGTTCGACGGCATCGTCGATCTCGCTGCGGTTAGACATGAATTTGTCGATGTCCGCTTGCAGGAAGAGCATGTGGTCCGGATCCAGCGATTTGATGAACTGATCCATGATCTTGGCCGACAAGGCATCATCGAGCGCAACAGGCCTGTAGCTGTATCGCGTGAGGAGCTGTGCGCTCAACTGAGCGGCTTGCGCCTGCTGTTTTAGCGGCGCCAAAACGGGCGGTGATGCGACTTCAGCATAGGCGGACTGCGCGATTGCAAGAAATGCACCAAGGACGATGTGTGATATGCGCAAGCGTTGATCCAATTCGTAATGCCTGTTGTCGATGTGCGATCTAGGTGAGGTAATTATGGTTTTTTGGCAACCGGTAGTAAACCGTGTGGTTTGCAAAGCTGCGAAAAACCATTCTCAACGACCGGCCGGAAAACAATGAAGTGTGCTGGGGCCTTCCGCATAACGCCGCCCGAAAGCCTTGGAAAAGCAGGAATTTACGGTCCACGAGGTCCTGACCGGGTGGTCGCAGGAGCTTCCGCGTAGCGGTTCGTAGGAAAGTGGGATCGACTGCCCACGATTTCGTGTTCCGCATCTAGACCACAATTCCCACAGGTCGCGACCCCACGATTCCCGAGAGGCTGCGGCTAAGCTATGCATGTCGTATTGATATAGTGAGGCAAGCTGAGAGCGAAATGGCGATTACATTCGAAGTGTTCTCCAACCGCTGGGCGCATCTTGGCGAGAGCCCGGTCTGGTCGGAGACTGAAAATTGTATCTGGTGGGTCGATACCGACGGCCGCAAGCTGCTGCGTACCGATGAAGAAACCGGCAAGACCTCGGCATGGGATGCACCCGAAGCAGTCGGCTGCATTGCGTTGCGGACAGATGGAACGCTGATTGCCGGGCTTGCGACCGGCATTTTCCTCTTTGACCCGTCGGCCGGCTTGTTCCAACGGGTTTGCACACCGGAAAGCCGCCCGGATGTCCGCTTCAACGATGGCACGCTCGATCCCGCCGGACGATTCTGGGCCGGCACGATGCAGCGGGAGATGGCAGCGCCGGCCGGAGCGATCTTCTGCATCGAGCCCAATTTCAGCCACCGACGGGTTTTCGAAGATTTCTGGACGCCGAACGGCCTAGCCTTCGATCCAATACGGCGAAGAATGTATTTTTCCGATTCCCATCCTTCTGTTCAAACCATCTGGGTCTGCGACTATGACCTTGCCACCGGCACGCCGTCCAACCGTCGGATCTTTGCGACCACGCATGCTTTTGCCGGAAGGCCCGATGGGGCGTTCATCGACGAGGACGGGATCTACTGGATTGCCGGCGTCGGCGGCTCGCAACTGTTGCGCTTTGCGCCATCGGGTGAGCCCCTCACGCCCGTCGAACTGCCGACAACCCATCCGACCAAGCTCGTGATGAACCACACAATGCCGCGCACGATTTTCGTCACCACCCGCCGCATGGCCGATCCCGATCAGAGCGACGCCTCCGGCCACCTCCTGCGCTGCCTTCGTACCTGAGCCTGTCCTTAGCGCCGGACAAAATCGGGATATTGAGCGCAGATGATATCCGTGATCGACAGCGTGCCCGACAGGTGCTTGCGCATGGCCGCGGCCGCCTTTTCGGGTTCGCCGGAACGAACAGCTTCAACGATGGCACGATGATCGGCAAGCACTGTCTCCAACTTGCCGGGCATCGGCAGGTTGAGGCGGCGCAGCCGGTCGAGATGGACGCTTTGACGCCGCACCGTTGTCCAGAGACCCAGAATGCCGTTGCGCTCGAAGAGCGTGCGATGGAACTCCCTGTCGAGTGAATCGAACTGGTCAAACTGAATTGGCGAGGCCACTGCCTCCTGCATACGAAGTACCCGCTCCAATACCTGTGCCGTCTCGGCCGGGCTTGCGAGCGTCAGCCTGTGAACCGCTTCGAGCTCGATCGACAGCCTGAGAAAATGCGCCCGCTTGGCATGCTCGATGTCGATCTTGGCAACGACAGTGGCATATTGCGGATAGACCTCGACCAGTCCCTCCTCTTCCAGCCGCATCAAGGCATCCCGCACAGGCGTCTGACTGACATTAAACTCGCTCTGCAGCGACACGCGTGACAGAACCGTCGTCGGCGTCAGATCCATGGAGAGAATACGGGAGCGAAGGATTTCAAGAATTTGCGGTGCGACCTGACGCGTTCGGTCGAGAGGAAATTCTGTCCGATTAACTTTCACGTCTGCCTGTCCCACCCTCGAAACACTGCCGACCGTTTAAACATATTTTCTGGCTTGATGCACTGATGCATTAGTGCTTCAGTTCATTCGCCCAAAGTCGCGCCGGGATTGGGACGGCATTTTCTTTAATCCGAGACAGGACTTCACGATGAATGTCAGGAGAAGCCCTTCCACGCTGCGCAGCGCCAGATGGTTCGCGCCCGACGACCTCAGAAGTTCGGGGCACCGTTCCCGCACCATGCAGATGGGATATGCGCCGGAGGAATGGTCGGGCAAGCCCGTCATCGCCATCCTTAATACCTGGTCAGACGCCAACCCATGCCATGCGCATTTCAAGCATCGCGTCGAGGATGTGAAGCGTGGCATCTTCCAGGCGGGCGGCTTCCCGCTCGAACTGCCGGCGCTGTCGCTGTCGGAAAGCTACGTCAAGCCGACGACCATGCTCTATCGCAACATGCTCGCCATGGAGGCAGAAGAACTGCTGCGCTCACATCCGGTCGATGGCACGGTGCTGATGGGTGGCTGCGACAAGACGACGCCCGGGCTTATCATGGGTGCGCTCAGCATGGGGCTGCCGATGATCTATTTGCCAGCAGGCCCGATGCTGCGTGGCAACTATCGCGGTGAATATCTGGGCTCCGGTTCGGATGCATGGAAATTCTGGGACGAGCGGCGGGCCGGCACGATTTCCGAAACCGAATGGGTCGAAGTGGAGGCCGGGATCGCCCGCTCCTATGGCCATTGCATGACCATGGGCACGGCAAGCACGATGACGGCGATCGCCGAAGCGCTTGGGCTGACGCTGCCGGGTGCAAGCTCCATTCCCGCCGCCGATTCCAACCATATCCGCATGTCGTCGGCAGTCGGCCGTCGCATCGTCGAGATGGTGTGGGAGGATCTTGTGCCGACGAAGATCGTCACCCGGACGGCAGTAAACAACGCTGTGACGGTAGCCATGGCGACGGGCTGTTCCACCAACGCGATCGTGCATATGGTCGCGATGGCACGCCGGGCCGGCATACCGCTGACGCTCGACGATCTCGATCACGCCGGCCGCACGACGCCTGTGCTTGCCAATATCCGCCCGACCGGCAAGACCTATCTGATGGAGGACTTTTATTATGCCGGCGGTTTGAGGGCGCTGATGGCGAAGCTCTCCTCCAAGCTCGATCTCTCGACGATGACGGTCACCGGCGTAACACTCGGCGAAACGCTTGAGGGTGCCAGATGCTACAATGACGATGTCATCCGCTCGCTCGACAATCCGCTCTACCATGAAGGGTCGCTCGCAGTGCTGAAAGGCAATCTTGCACCGACCGGCGCCGTCATCAAACCCGCGGCCTGCGATCCGCGCTTCCACAAGCATGAGGGCCCAGCCCTAGTCTTCGACAGCTATCCGGATATGAAGAAGGCTGTCGACGATGAGAACCTCGACATCACCCCGGATCACGTCATGGTGTTGCGTGGCGCCGGTCCGCAGGGCGGCCCTGGCATGCCGGAATGGGGCATGTTGCCAATGCCTAAGGTGCTGCTGAAGAAGGGTTATCGCGACATGCTGCGGCTCTCGGATGCACGTATGAGCGGCACGAGCTACGGCGCATGCATATTGCATATTTCACCGGAATCGCATGTCGGCGGCCCGCTCGCTTTGTTGAAAACCGGCGATATCGTTCGCCTCGATCTCGAAGCCCGCCGCATCGACATGCTTGTCGACGATGAAGAACTGGCGCGCCGCCGTGCCGCCTGGGTCAAGCCGCCAGAGAAATTCGGCCGCGGTTATGGCTGGATGTTTGCCCGCCACATCGCCCAGGCCGATACGGGCTGCGATTTCGATTTTCTGGAAACCGGTTTTGGCCCCGCCCCCGGCGAGCCGGATATCTATTGATTTCAGGAGGACAAGATATGACCACCACTTTGAGCGAGCAAACGCGTGAGAAGCTGAAAAGCGTTTCGACCGCAACGCTTTGTACCGCTCTTTTCAAACGCGGCCTGCGCAACCAGTTCATCCAGGACGTGCGCCCGCTCTCGCCGAAGAAGACCAATATGGTCGGCCAGGCTTTCACGCTGCGCTATATTCCGGCGCGCGAAGACCTGAACACGCTCGATGTTTTCCGCAATCCGGAACATCCCCAGCGCGCAGCCGTGGAACGCTGCCCGCCAGGCGCAGTACTGATCATGGATAGCCGGCGGGACGCGCGTGCGGCCTCCGCCGGCTCGATTCTCGTCTCGCGCCTGCAGGTGCGCGGCGTTGCCGGTGTCGTGACCGACGGTGGTTTCCGTGACAGTCCTGAAATCGCCGGGCTCGATATCCCTGCCTATCACCACCGGCCGTCAGCGCCAACAAACCTGACCCTGCATCAGGCAATCGAGATCGATGTGCCCATCGGCTGCGGCGATGTTCCTGTCTTCCCGGGCGACGTGGTGGTCGGCGACAATGAGGGCGTGGTGGTCATCCCCCTGCATCTTGCCGAGGACATTGCCGACGAGGCCGTCGAGATGACGGCCTACGAGGATTTCGTCACCGAGGAAGTGCTCGCCGGCGCGACCATCATCGGGCTCTATCCGGCAACCAGCGAAGCGCCGCGCGCAAAGTTCGCTGAATGGCGGAAGAGGAATAATCGGTAGCTCGGCAAGGGGCAGCTTCTGCCCCTCTCATTCCTTGACCGCCCCGGTCATCGACGAGACGTAATAGTCCACGAAGAACGAATAGAGGATAACGACGGGCAGCGAACCGAACAGAGCTCCCGCCATCAGCGATCCCCATTCGAACACATCGCCACGCACCAACTCCGTCAGCACACCAACGGGGATCGTCTTGTTCTCCGACGACTGGATGAAGGTCAGGGCATAGATGAACTCGTTCCAAGACAGGGTGAAGGCGAAAATGCCAGCCGAGATCAGGCCGGGCACTGCCAATGGCAGGATGATCTTCGTCAGGATCTGCCAGCGATTGGCGCCGTCCACCAGTGCGCTTTCCTCCAGCTCGAACGGGATCGAGCGGAAGTAACCCATCAGAAGCCATGTGCAGAAGGGGATGAGGAAGGTCGGATAGGTGAAGATCAGCGCGAGCCGCGAGTCATAGATGCCGAGCTTGAAAACGATGAAGGCAAGCGGAATGAACAGGATCGATGGCGGCACGAGATAGGCAAGGAAGATGACGAGGCCGATGGAACGGGAGCCGGTAAAGCGCACGCGCTCGATCGCATAGGCGCCGAAGACCGACGCCACAAGCGACAGGAAGGTCGAGCAGACGGCGACAAGGATCGTGTTCCACATCCAGCCCGGATAGGACGTTTCGAAGAACAGATATTTGATATGATCAAGCGTCGGCCCGACCACCCAGAACGGGCTGTAATTGCTATAGTCTGTCAGTTGTTCGTTTGGCTTCACCGCGGTGATCGCCATCCAGTAGAACGGGAAGAGCAGCACGAAGACGAAAACCGCCATCGGCAGATAGAGCATCACCACCCGCCGCGGCAGGCGGTTCAGATAGCTCATGCCCTCGGCATTATCGGTCAGGACGACGTTGGCGGTATTGGAATTGGTCGACATTGTTTTTCTCCCTAGTCCTGGCCGCCCTGCTGCCATTTGCGGCGTTGCAGACCGAAGAAGCTGAACATGATCGCTCCAAGCAGGAACGGGATCATGGCGACGGCGATCGCAGCACCCTCGCCGAGCTGGCCGCCGGGAATGCCGCGTTGGAAGGACAATGTCGCCATCAGATGCGTGGCGTTGACCGGGCCACCCTTGGTCAGCACGTAGATGAGCTGGAAATCGGTGAAAGTGAAAAGCACCGAGAATGTCATCACGACCGCGATGATCGGCGTCAGCATCGGCAGCGTCACGTAGCGGAAACGCTGCCAGCTGGTCGCCCCGTCAAGTGAGGCAGCCTCCTGCAGAGACGCTGGAATGGTCTGCAGGCCGGCAAGCAGCGAAATAGCCACGAAGGGAATGCCGCGCCAGACATTGGCAATAATGACGGAAATGCGCGCATTGGTGGGATCACCGAGGAAGTTGATCGGCGCATCGATCAGGCCAAGCTGCATCAGCGACCAAGAGATGATCGAAAACTGGGAATCGTAGATCCACCAGAAGGCAAGGGCCGACAGCACGGTAGGCACGACCCAGGGCAGAAGCACGATCGCGCGGAAAAAACTTTTGAACGGCAGATGCTGGTTCAGGAGCAGCGCCAGCCAGAGGCCAAGGGCAAACTTCAGCAGCGATGCGATGAAGGTATAGAGGACGGTGTTGAAGACCGACAGCCAGAAGACGTTGTCGTCCATCAGGTACTGGTAGTTCTCCAGCCCGATGAAGATACCGTCGCGGCCAATGCGCGTATCGGTGAAGCCAAGCCAGACGCCAAGCCCCAGCGGATAGGTCAGGAAGCAGACCAGGAAGACCGCCGCCGGCAGCATGAACAGGAATCCGAGCACGTTATTGTTCTGCAGGAGCGCGGACGTCGGCGCGCGCGTATCCCCGGAATTCACCGTCGACATTGCTTATCTCCAGATTGCTGTAGATTTCAGGCTTGCGGCACGCCGGTTTCCGGCATGCCGCTTGTCTTGAAAAAGGATCAGACGCGGTAGTAGCGGTTCGCCCGGCGCTCGGCCTCTTTCATCGCATCTTCCGGCGACATCTGGCCGGTAACCGCGGCGGCATACATGTCGACCAGAACATAGTCAGCCATGGTGGCAGCCGAGGCATAGCCGAGCGGGCCGGCATAGCCGTTCGGGCGCAGCTTTTCCGAGGCGCGTGCGTAAGGCGCATGGATCGGATCGGCAGTCCAGATCGGGTTCTTGGCGAATTCCTTGAGCGGCTGGCAGCAATAGGCGCTGGAACCCTGAATCCAGGCATTCATCTGATCGGCTTCCATCATGAACTTGATGTAGGCCTTCGCGGCTTCCGGATATTTGCTGTGCTTGAACAGAAGCAATGAACTCGTCTGGCAAAGCTCGACGCTCTGGCCGACCGGGCCGATCGGGAAGTTCGTCGTGCGAATGTCCTTGGTGATTTCTGCAAGCTTGGGATCGTTCTTGGCGGTGTAATAGACCGACACACCATTGGCGATCAGCGAAACCTGGCCGGCAAGGAAGGCGCGGTTGTTGTTGACGTCCTGCCAGCTTTCTGTGCCCGGAATGAAGGTCGCATAGAGCTCCTTGGCATAGTTGATCGACGCCAGCGTTTCCGGGCTGTTGATCGTTACCTTGCCGCCTTCGTCGACCATCTTGCCGCCGTGGCTCCAGAGCAGCCAATGGGCATAGTTGTTGCCGTCACCAACAGCCTTGCCATGCGGGAAGCCGGCAGGCGTGCCCTTTGCCTTCATGGCCTTGCAAAGCTCCAGGAAGCCTGCAGTGTCCTTGGGGAATTCGCTGAAGCCGGCCGCCTTCACATGGCTGTCGCGATAGACCACGGCGTTGCCGATCGCCGTCAGCGGCATGGCAATGAACGTATCGCCGCGTGAGGCATAACCTTTGACCCCATCGTACCAGCCGCCATATTTGTTGCCGAGATAGTTGGCGAGTTCGGTCAGGTCGACGAGTTTGTCCGGATATTGGTGGGCATCATCGAACCAGCACATGATGAGGTCAGGCCCGGAACCGACATTGGCCGCAACAGCAGCCTTCGGGCGAATGTCCTCCCAGCTCTCCTTGTCGATACGGACCTCGACACCGGTTGCCTCCGTGAATTTCTTGGTATTTGCAAGCCAGGCCTCCTCATCGCCTTTCACGAAGGGTGTCCAGCGAAGCAGGCGCAGGCTCGCTCCGCTTTCCGGCGTGTAGGTCGGCTCTGCCTGTGCGAAAGACGGCCTGATGCCGAGACCGGCGACGCCGGCCGCTGCTGCCGAAGCGGCAAGAAATTCACGTCTCTTGATCGTCATTATATTCCTCCTCCTGGAAAAAGCGGGAGAGAATTCTCCGACATTCATCTCCCGCTTGATGAACGACGGTACCCGCATCCTGAAATGGGATGCCAGCCATCTGGCGAATGGGCGGGAAGACTCCTCCTCTGCCGCGCCCCGCCTGAAGGCTTAATTGGTCAATCTCTGGCCGCCTTCTGCATCGAAGAGATGAACATGCGAGGCGTCGATCATCACATGCAGGCTTTCGCCCGGCCGTGCATTGACGCGTTCGCGAAAGACACAGTTGAGATCTGTGCCGCCAAGCTTCAAAGTGAGATGTGTCTCGTAACCGGTTGGCTCTATGACGACGATCTCACCTGGCAGGCCGCCGGCATCGAGCACGATATATTCAGGCCGAAGCCCGTAGACGAGATCACGTCCTTTAGCGCTTTCCGGCGCATTGGCGACCGGAAGCGCCGTGCCATCGGCAGTGATAAAACGCGCTGCATTCTCGGGATCGAGCCTGCCCTTGATCATGTTCATTGCAGGCGAGCCTATGAAGCCGCCGACGAAGAGATTGGCCGGCTTGTCGTAGAGTTCCAAAGGCGAACCTACCTGCTCGACGATCCCGTCATGCATGACGACGATCTTGTCGGCCATGGTCATCGCTTCGATTTGGTCGTGGGTGACGTAGACGGTAGTGGTCTTCAACCGCTGGTGCAGCTCCTTGATCTCGGCTCGCATGGCGACGCGCAGCTTCGCATCCAGATTGGAGAGCGGCTCATCGAAAAGGAAGACTTCCGGATCGCGCACGATGGCGCGGCCCATGGCGACACGCTGGCGCTGGCCGCCGGAAAGCTGGCGTGGATAACGGTCGAGCAGCGCATCGAGCCCGAGAATGCCGGCGGCATATTTCACCCGCTTTTCGGCTTCGGCCTTCGGCGCCTTGTTGAGCATCAGCGAAAAGCCCATGTTCTGCTGCACCGTCATGTGCGGATAGAGCGCGTAGTTCTGGAAGACCATGGCGATGTCGCGATCCTTCGGCGGCAAGGTGTTCACCACCCGCCCGCCGATCCGGATTTCGCCCGCGGAGATGTTTTCCAGCCCCGCCAGCATGCGCAGCAGCGTGGACTTGCCGCAGCCTGACGGGCCGACGAGAATGACGAATTCACCATCGGCAATATCGATGTTCACGCCTTTGATGACCGGAAATGCGCCGAACGATTTGCGCACTTCCGCGAATTGAACACCTGCCATACTCCCTCCTCCCAGATATCGAGCATCACATGCTATGTATTCGTATTCTCATGCTTTTCGCTGGCGCAGGACCGCTGGTCACCCGCGCCCGACGAAGGGCATCCTGGTCGCCATCACGGTCATCGTCAGCACGTTGGCGCTGAGCGGCAGGCCCGCCATATAGACGACCGCATCGGCGATATGTTTGGGATCAATCGTCTCCTCCACGGCAGTCGTGCCATTGGCCTGAAGAACGCCGGTGGCCATTCTTTTCGTCATGTCGCTTGCCGCATTGCCGATATCGATCTGGCCGCACGCAATATCGAATTCGCGACCGTCGAGAGCGGTCGATTTCGTCAGTCCGGTGATTGCATGCTTGGTCGCCGTATAGGGCGCGGAATTCGGACGTGGCGTCGTTGCCGAAACCGAGCCGTTGTTGATGATGCGGCCGCCACGCGGCATCTGACCCTTCATCAGCCTGAACGCCTGCTGCGTGCAGAGAAAGGCGCCCGTCAGATTGGCCGATACGACGGCGCTCCAGTCTTCGAAAGATACGTCCTCCAACGATATCCCCGGCGCCGAGACACCGGCATTGTTGACCAGGAGATCGAGGCGGCCATACTGATTTTCGATCGCATCGAACAATGCTCTGACTGAAACCGGATCGCCGACATCGGCGCGGATTGCGGTAACTTCTGCACCAGTCTCGCTGGCGAGTTCGGCGGCGGCTTTTCCGAGAATCTCGGCGCGTCGCCCCGAAATAACCACTTTGTAGCCCGCAGTCCCCAGTCCTCTTGCGATTGCGCGGCCAACACCCGTGCCTCCGCCAGTCACAAGGGCAATCTTCGACTGCTCGCCGGAACTCCCGCTCATGCAATCCTCCCGCCGAGTTCGTCCTCGATATGCACCCGCAGGATCTCGTCGAAACTCGTCTCCGCCGTAAAGCCGAGCTCGGACGCCCGCTTCGCATCGAACTGCGTCGGCCAGCCGGCGACGATACGTTCGATCACCGGGTCGCGCTCTCGCTTGATCAGCGCAACTGCCTTGTCGCCCGCAACCCGGCGCAAAGCTTCGATCTCCTCCGAAACCAGCGCCGAGAGACCCGGCATGGTCAGGTTGCGCCGCGACCCCACCTTTGCCGTATCGATTTTTGCAGCATGAATGAAGAAACCAACCGCCGCCCTCGGACTTGCGAACCAGTGCCGGACGCCATCGCCGACCGGCAGCACGGCCGGCTTGCCGGCGAGCGGCTCACGCAGAATATTGGAGAAGAAACCGGATGCGGCCTTGTTCGGTGCGCCAGGGCGCACGCAGATCGTCGGCAGGCGAATGCCGACGCCATCGAAAATCCCGCGACGCGAGTAGTCTGCAAGCAGCAACTCGGCGATGGCTTTCTGGGTTCCGTAACTTGTCAGGGGCGTGGAGAAGAACTCGTCCGGAATGACATCAGGGAAAGGCGTGCCGAACACGGCGATGGAGGACGCAAACACGACACGCGGCATATAGTGAGATTTCAGACCCTCTTGGCGGATTGCGTCGAACAGTGCGCGCGTCCCATCGAGATTGACGGCATAGCCCTTATCGAAATCCGCTTCCGCCTCGCCTGAAACGATCGCCGCCAGATGAAAGATCAGATCCGGCCGGGCCTCGATCAGCTTGTCGGCAACACCCGCCCGAGCAAGATCGAACGTCATGGCGTTTGACAGGGACTGAAGGGCTTCGGGTACCGGCGGCTGAAATGCATCGACCAGCGTCAATCGACTGATCGTAGTGCCGAGCGCGTCAGGTTCGCGGGCAATTCTTTCGACCAGCTTGCGGCCGACCATGCCTGCCGCACCCAAAATCATCACATGCATGTCTGCTTACCTCCCAGCGCCGCCGCTCTCGTTCTTCGAGACGACCTCGTGTCAGATCGGAACCCGTTCTCCCCGGTTGGATTCCGCGCGTCACACCAAGCGCAACGCCATCTATTCCTTCAAGTTTTCCAAAGCCCGGACCGATATGCAGGAACGTTAGCGACCGGATAAAATCAAACAAAACTGCAACCTGCAGGTCAACTTACCTTGCATGATCTGCGGGTGGTAGCAATCGAACATAAGTCTCATGTCTCCTTTGCCCAGTGCCTGTCAGCGAATAACAGTCATGCCCGGCAGGACGATGCCGCTCTTTTCGGCAAGGACCTTTGCGACGGCGGCATCATCCTCCTTGCCGAGACCGGCTTCGGCTGCCTGCTGGAACAGCGAGAGCGCAGTCGAAGCGAGCGGAGTGGCGGCGCCTGCCCGGTCTGCCTCAGAGGCGACGATGCCGAGATCCTTGACGAAGATGTCCACCGCCGAGCGCGGTGTATAGTCTCCCGAGACGATATGTTCGCCCCGGTTCTCGAACATCCAGGAGGAGCCTGCCGAAACCCGCAGGACCTCGTAAAGCGTCTTAAGGTCGATCCCGGTCTTGGCTGCAAACGTCATCGCCTCGGCCGTCACGGCGATATGCACCCCGGCCAGCAGTTGGTTGATCATCTTCACCTGCGAACCGGGGCCGGGCCTGTCCCCGAGCCGGAAGACCTTGCCGGAGACCGCATCGAGCGCCGGCTGTGCGCGCGCAAAAGCCTCCGGCGAGCCAGAGCCCATAACGACCATCTCGCCGGAAAGCGCCTTGGCGTGGCCGCCCGAAACCGGCGCATCGACGACAAGCATGCCGGCAGCTTCCAGTCGGTCGGCAATCGCGACTGTGGCGCTCGGCGCCATGGTGGCGCAAAGCAGAAAGACGGTGCCGGCGCGAGCCGTCTCCAGCGCACCGCCCGGCCCGAACAACACATCCTCGGCCTGACTGCTGTTGACGACGAACACGAACACCACATCGGCTTCCGCTGTCGCTTTGGACGGTGTCTCGCAGGATTTGCCGCCCGCTTCCGAAAAGCGCTGCAACACATCCGATCGGACATCACATCCGTGGACGATAAACCCCGCCCTCAGAAGCGACAGGGCAGCGCCCCATCCCATCGATCCAAGGCCGATGACCGCTGCTGTCCGTATGTCCTGCACAGCTCCTCCTCCAACGTGGAATACCAGCGTTGAGTACGGTGTTATCGATACCGGTATCGATAACAAGCCTCAATTTCGTAACATATGTCAAGCGTCGGCAATTCCTCTTTTTGCGAAATCGGCTTATGATTTATGCGCGTGTGCTGGTGTCGGCACTGATGGGGGACCCCTTGGGGATACGCAAGTCCACTCTGGAAGAGGTTGCCGCTGCGGCCGGCGTGAGCAAGATGACTGCATCCCGAGCACTGCGTGGTGCACCTGACGTCTCCGCGCAAACTCGCCAGAAAGTGCTGACGGCGACGGAACAACTCGGTTACGTCGGCAATCGGCTTGCCCTTTCATTGTCGTCACAGAAAACCAATCTCGTCGCCGTCGTGGTGCCGAGCATGTCCAATATCGTGTTTCCCGAGGTGCTCGCAGGCATTTCGACCGGGCTCGAAGGGTCCGGAATGCAGGCGGTCTTCGGGCTCTCAGACTATGATACGCGCAAGGAACGGGACGTTATCAGGGACATGCTGTCCTGGCGGCCGAGCGCCATTATCGTCACCGGTCTCGACCAGCCCGAAGATACGGTGAGAATACTGAAAAGCGCGGATATTCCCGTCATTCAGATCATGGACCTCGATGGTACGCCGATCGATTTCAATGTCGGCCTGTCGCACGGAAAGGCAGGCGAGGAAATGGCGAGAGCGCTGATTGCCTCCGGCCGAAAGCGTTTCGGCTATATCGGCAGTGCGCTGGAGCGGGACCTGCGTGCAGCAAAACGCAAGGCCGGCTTCGAGCGCGCCCTGCATGAAACAGGTCTCGCCTTCATCGGGCAAAGGCTGGGTGACACCCTTTCCTCCGTCAGTCTCGGCAAATATCTGACACAGCAGTTGCTGCGTGACGAGCCGAACCTCGACTGTATCTATTATTCCAATGACGACATGGCCGCGGGGGGTGCATTTGCCGGCATCGAGGCTTCCCGGACTGACGACATTCTGATGGCGGGTTTCAACGGCCTTGAACTCGCGGCGGCGCTTCCCGTGAGGATCGCTACATCCAAATCGCCGCGGCGTATGATCGGTGAAGTCGCAGCACGTCTGGCATGCGGCTCCATGGCGCCGGACATTCCATCGAGCGGCAAGATCACCGCCTTCGTTCCCGAGATTACGGGCATCGTACCAGGCAACTCTGGTTCGTAACTCCGGTTTGCGAACCGACGTGGTTTTGCGGAGAGACGCGCTTGTCAATTTCAACGAATCCTGAGATTTAAATCAGGGAAGTCGATCTATATCCACGCGCCGCTTGCTATATCAGCATTATCGATATAAATCGGTGTGTGACGCAGCATGGAGAAGCCATGGAACGCTCGTTTTTGACGATCGATGCCGGAGTCAATGACACCGTAATCAAAGCGCTCTCGGCGCCTGGGCGCCTGCAACTCCTTAAACTTTTGTGTTCAAAAGGCCCCATGAACGTCAACGACATGGCCCGGGCTCTGTCGTTGCCGCAGTCCACCGTCGCAACCGGAATTCAAATTCTGGAAGAGGTAGGATTGGTCGAATCCCGCCTCGCCAAAGGCCGGAAGGGCAATCAGAAGATCTGCTCCGCAGTTTATGACGAAATCCTCATCAGCTTTGAGGACAAGTCCGTCAACAAGGCGGATGACGTCATCGAGGTCGAGATGCCGGTTGGGCTCTACACGAGCTGCGATATCCACGCCCCATGCGGCCTTTGCTCCAGTGACAGTGTAATCGGCTTGCTCGATGTTCCCGATTACTTCCTTGATCCGCAGCGCATGCAGGCCGGTCTTGTGTGGTTCGGGAGGGGTTATGTCGAATACAAATTCCCGAACAATGCCAAGGTTTTGAACAAGGACGTGCGCGCCATTGAATTCTCGATGGAACTGTCTTCGGAAGTACCTGGGACCAATCCCGATTGGCCCTCCGACATCACGATCTGGGTCAATGGAATACCGGTCGGCACCTGGACTTCTCCGGGCGACTACGGTGACAAGCGCGGTGCTCACACACCTGCCTGGTGGAAGCTGGAAGGCTCTCAGTACGGCAAGTTGAAGACCTGGCGTATCTCCACACGCGGCACATTCATCGACGGCATCTCAACCTCCAACGTCACGGTGGAAGACCTTGCTCTCGCGCAGCATTCCTCGATCCGCCTGCGGATCGGCATTGCCGAGAACGCCAGCCATACCGGTGGCGTCAACATATTTGGTCGTGGATTTGGGAATCATGGCCGCGACATTGTTATGCGCCTCTATATTTAACGAACAATATCGAAAATCCTGATTTTAAAGTCGCGAGAAATTTTTCTCCGGACAATGGAAATTGTTCCCTAAATTATTGTTAAATAACTATTATTTTTCACTGGCAGGCTGCCAACAACTCACACGCTGTTCGATTGACTCGCACTCATCAAGCTATCAAGATAGCTGCACAAGAACGAAGAAATCGATATTTACGGGAGGGTTCGTTGAAAGCGAATGTTGTTGTTCATCGCGATTTTCGGGTCGCGAGCATTGATCCCAGACTTTACAGTTCGTTCCTTGAGCACCTCGGGAGAGCCGTTTACGGCGGCATATACGAGCCAGGGCATCCGACAGCAGACGCGGACGGCTTCCGGCAAGACGTTATCGATCTCGTCCAGCAACTCGATACGCCCTACTGTCGTTACCCTGGCGGCAATTTCGTTTCCGCCTATGATTGGCAAGACGGCGTTGGTCCGCGTTCCGAACGTCCTGTCCGGCTGGATCTTGCCTGGCGTACCCGTGAAAGCAACCAAATCGGCGTCAATGAATTCGTCGACTGGTGCAAGAAGGCGAAGACGGAGCCCATGCTCGCCGTCAACCTCGGCTCACGCGGGCTGGATTCGGCCCGCAATTTCCTCGAATATTGCAACCATCCCGGCGGCACCTTTTGGTCGGACCTGCGTCGCAAGCATGGTTGGGAGGCACCTCATAACGTCAAATTGTGGTGCCTCGGCAACGAAATGGACGGCCCCTGGCAGGTAGGACACAAGTCAGCGCACGAATATGGCCGGCTCGCCGACGAAACGGCAAAGGCCATGCGGAATTTCGACAAGTCGCTGGAACTCGTGGTCTGCGGCTCCTCGCATTCCGATATGAAGACCTATCCGGATTGGGAAGCAGAGGTCCTCAGCGAGTGCTATGACAGCGCCGACTATATTTCCCTGCATATGTATTTCGCAAACCGCGAGAAAAATACGCTCAACTACCTTGCCCGCACGACAAAGCTTGACCGTTACATCACCACGATCGGCGGTGTGATCGACTACATCAAGGCGAAGAAGCGGTCGAAGAAGACGATCGGCATTTCCTTCGACGAATGGAATGTCTGGTATCATTCCAACCAGCAGGACAAGGATATCCTCGCCAAAAACGAATGGCCCGATGCCCCACACCTTCTCGAAGACGTCTATAATTTCGAGGACGTGTTGCAGGTCGGCGGGATTCTCAACACCTTCATCCGCCGTTCGGACCGCGTCCGCATCGCCTGCATCGCCCAGCTCGTCAATGTCATCGCTCCGATCATGACCGAGAATGGTGGTCCGGCCTGGCGTCAGACGATCTATTATCCCTTCTACTTCGCGTCGAAATACGGCCGGGGATCAGCCCTGCAAATCATCACTGACGCGCCGACCTACGATTGCGACGAAGCGGACGATGTGCCCTATCTGGACACATCCGCGGTCCTTTCCGACGACGGCAAGACGCTGACCTTCTTTATCGTCAACCGTCATCCGCAAAGCGCACTTGACCTCGACGCCCGGCTGGACGGCTTTGCCAATGCCCGTGTGCTCGAGCAGCTGGAGATGACGCATCCTGACCTGCAGGCGGTCAACACGGCACGGCAGCCGGAGACGGTTGCCCCGATCAAAGTCGAGAACGCGAAAGTCGAGGACGGCAGATTGCGCGCGAGCCTGAAGCCTCTGTCCTACAGCGTCATCCGGCTTTCGGTCTGACGCCTTTCCGGCCATCACTCTCGTGCTGGCCTGGAGAATATCCGCTCGCTGCGAGGAGGCAGCCGAGCCGGAGAAATGGTTCGCAGAAGCATCTGACCTGACAAGTGCAAGTCCCTATGCCGCTGCGAACCCTAAAACCGCGACGTCCCATGCGTCCATTGCGGCCGCGCTCTCGTCGCATTCAAAGGGAGGAGATAATGCAGCATTGGAAGAAGCTTGCATTCGGCGTCGCCTTGGCGACGCTCGGCCTGATGGCCGCGGCTAAGGCGGATGACTATAAATCCTTGCCTCGCAAGGACACTCTCATCGTCGAAAACCCGGAAGGCACCATCAAGAATCCGGGCTGGTTCAATATTTGGGTCAACGGCGGCGGCGGCGTTTCGACCGGCCTGCAGCAGTTGACCATGGACACGCTCTGGTACATCGATCCGGAAAAAGGCCTCGGCGGCTCTACCTGGGACAATTCCCTTGCCGCCGACAAACCGCAATACAATGCCGACTTCACCGAGATGACGGTGAAACTGCGCAAGGGGCTCTACTGGAGCGACGGCGTGGAGTTCACCGCTGACGACGTGGTCTACACGGTCAAGACGCAGATGGACCATCCCGGCATGGTCTGGAGTGCTGCCTTTTCCGTGCAGGTGGCAAGCGTCGAAGCGACCGATCCCTATACGGTCGTCTTCAAGCTGAAAAAGCCCAACTCCCGTTTTCATGCGATCTTCACCGTGCGCTGGAACGGTGCCTGGATCATGCCGAAGCACGTCTTCGAAAAGATCGCCGATCCGGTTCGCTATGACTTCGCCAACCCCGTCTCACTGGGCGCCTACAAGCTGAAGACCTATGACCCTCAGGGCAAATGGTACACATGGGAGAAGCGCGACGACTGGCAGCGGACTTCGCTTGGCCGGTTCGGCGAGCCTGCTCCAAAATATGTAACCTATGTCGACCCGGGCCCGCCGGATAAACGCACCATCGCCCAGCTCGAGCATAATCTCGATATCATCCACGACAATACGCCCGAAGGCATGTTCACGCTCAAGGAAAAGTCGAAGAGCGTCGATAGCTGGTTCCCGGGCTTCCCCTTTGCTCATCCGGACCCGACGCTTCCGGCTGTCATTTTCAATACACAGGATCCGACCTTCCAGAACCCGGATGTCCGCTGGGCATTGGCGCTGCTGATCGATATCAAGGCCGTGGACATGGCGAGCTATCGCGGTGCGGCCACGCTATCGGCACTCGGTGTACCGCCAACGGCCATTGCCATGACGGACTATCAGGCTCCCCTGCAGGATTGGCTGAAGGACTTCGAGATCGATACGGGCAAGCGCAAGATCAAGCCTTACGATCCGACAGTTGGCCAGCAGATCGCCGACATCCTGCGTAAGCAGCCGAAATACAAGGATCAGATCCCGACGGACCCGGCCGCCATCAATAGCGCGTTCGGCTATGGCTGGTGGAAACCGGATCCGCAGGCAGCAGCCGAACTGCTGGAAAAAGCAGGCTTCAAGAAGACCGGCGGCAAATGGATGACCCCGGACGGCCAGCCGTTCAAGATCCGGATGACCGTCGAGGGCGACACCCGCTCCGTCTTCACTCGGGCCGGAACGCTCATCGCACAGCAATGGGCCTCTTTCGGCATCGACGCCAAAGCCGTGCCGGTCACGAAACTTTGGCAGGTTGCGCTGCAGCCCGGCGACTATCAGGTAGCGATTGCCTGGAGCGTGGAAACCTGGGGCGGCGATCCCGATCTGTCGTTCTTCCTCGACAGCTGGCACTCACAGTTCGTGGCAAAGAAGGGTGAGAACCAGCCGCCACGCAACTGGCAGCGCTGGAGCAATCCGGAACTCGACAAGATCATCGAAAGCATTCGTGGCATCGGCGCCGACGATCCGAAGGGCCTTGAGCTCGGCAAGGATTATCTCAAGCTGGTCGCCCGCGAAATGCCGACGATACCGCTGATGTCCTATAACGTCTTCACCTCGATGGACACGACCTATTGGACCGGTTACCCGACGATATCAGACCCTTATACCGATCCGGTACCGAACTGGGCGAATTCCCGGTTGATGATGGTCAAATTGAAACCGGCACAACCGAAATAATCCTCCCACCGCCGGCGCGGCCCTTTCGCGCCGGCCCCCTTATCGGCGGGCAATCTGCCCGTCGATCCTTTCGATGAAGGGACCCAGAGAGGAACCACCACCCTATGACGTCCTATCTGATCTTTGTGCTGAAGCGGTTCGGTCAGTTTCTGCTCGTCGTATTTCTTGGCGTGACCATAACATTCTTCGTCACCCACCTGACCCCGATCGATCCGGTCGAAGAGAGCATAGGCTCCATAACGCAGATGGGGCAATCCGATCCAAACGCGATCGAACTGATGCGCCAGTCGCTTCGGGAGCTTTACGGACTGAATGGCTCGATCTGGCAGCAATACCTGCATTTCTGGCTTCGGCTCGCGACAGGTGACCTCGGCCCCTCGCTCTCGGCCTTCCCCACACCGGTCTCCACCATCATCATGCGTTCCCTGCCCTGGACGATCGGTCTGATGACGGTCTCGACGCTGATTACCTTCGTGCTCGGCAACGCGATCGGTGCGCTTGCCGGTTACCACCGGAAGAACATGATCCTGAAAGGGATCAGTCTCGTCTTCATCGCGATGCTGCCGATCCCCTATTACATTCTGGCCTTCGTTCTGCTCATTGTCTTCGGTTATGTCTGGCCGATCCTGCCGATCAATGGCGGCTATGAGATGAACGCCAATCTCGACCTGTCCTTCTCCCTTGTTATCGACATTCTCGAGCATTCCATCCTGCCCGCATTCTCGCTGATCCTCGTCGGCACCGGCAGCTGGTTGATCGGGATGCGTGCTCTGGTCTCCAACATCATCACGGAGGATTATGTGGTCTTTGCCGAGCTCGGCGGCGTGCCGAAGCGGCGCATCCTGCGCTCCTATATCGCCCGCAACGCCATGGTGCCGCAGTTTACGGGCTTGGCGATGTCGCTCGGCGCTATCTTCAACGGCACGGTCATTACCGAGATCGTCTTCGGCTATCCCGGCATCGGAAACCTGCTGATATCAGCCGTCCATGCCGGCGACTACAGCCTCGTGCTCGGCCTCAGCGCCTTGTCGATCGTCGGCGTCGCGGCCGCCGTCTTCATCATCGACATCCTGAGCCCGCTCATCGATCCGCGCATCAAGGTGGAGTAGGCCATGTTCACGATCCTGCGCGACCTGACGCGCCACAACATGGAATTCCTGAGCGGCCTGGCACTCTTTGCCATCATTGTGGGCCTGGTCATCCTGTCCTATTTCTCGCCGTATGGCGCCACGGACATCTACCTCCTGCCGCCCGATATGCCGCCGGACGGAGACTATTGGCTGGGCACCACGTCGCGCGGCCAGGACGTCTTCTGGCAGCTGACGACTGCGCTGCGCAACACACTCTATTTCGGTATCGGCGTCGCCTTCCTATCTCGCATCATATCGCTCGTCGTTGGCCTGGTCGCTGGTTATGCCGGCGGCGTGGTTGACCGGGTCCTCATGGCGATCAACGACAGCGTCATGGTCATTCCGCAATTTCCGCTGCTGATCCTGTTCTATTTTGTGCTGAAGGACAGCATGACCTGGACAGCTCTCATCGTCATCATGGCAGCTCTCGGCTGGTCCTATGATGCGAGGCTCATCCGTTCTGTTGCGATCAGCCTTAAAACGCGGCCCTTTACCACTCAGAGCGTCTATTCCGGCATGAGCATGCGCAAGATCCTCGTCGAGGAGCATTTGCCCTATGTCCTGCCGATCGTCTTTGCCACGACGATGAACAACATGATCTGGTCTATCGGGATGGAGATCACCTTGTCGGTGCTTGGCTTCACGGACATCGAGACCCCGACCATGGGCATGATGATCTATTGGGCCAACGCCCATTCGGCGCTCATCGCCGGCACCTGGTGGTGGGTGGCTGCACCCGTTGCCGTCATCGTCGTTCTCTTCCTGGCGCTGTTTCTCCTGTCCATGTCGATGAACGAATACAACGATCCGCGCAGCCGGCTGAACCGGATGGGAGGTTAGCCATGGATGCCCTGGTCGAAGTCCAGAACCTGAAAGCCTATTACCGCGCCTTCCTTTTTGGCGTCGATCGCGAAGTGCGCGCAGTCGACGACATTACCCTTACGATCGGTCGCGGTGAAATCTATGGGGTCGCCGGCGAATCCAGCAGCGGCAAGACGACGCTGATCAAGACGATTGCCGGTGCGATCCGGCCACCGCTCAAGGTCGTATCGGGCAAAGTCGTCTTCCATTTTGCCGGCGGTACGCAGGACATATACGCCATGACGCCGGACGAACGGATGGCGCTTCGCTGGCTGCATCTGTCCTACATCATGCAGGGCTCAATGAACGTGCTGAACCCGGTTCGGCGCATCCATCACTCCTTCACCGATTTCGCCTTGCGTCACATGAAAGTCGGCAAGAGTGAGTTCTTCGCGAAAGTCGGCTCGCATCTCCAGAGATTGAAACTCGATCCGCATCTGCTCCAGGCCTATCCGCATGAACTCTCCGGGGGCATGCGTCAACGCATGACGATCGCGCTCGCGACGATCCTGACGCCCGAGTTCATCATTGCCGACGAGCCGACAACGGCGCTCGACGTCATCGTACAGCGCGACGTGCTGTCGATGATCCGCGAAATCCAGCATGAAATAGGCTCCTCCTTCTTGTTCGTCACCCATGACATGGGTGTGCATGCGACGGTTTCTGACCGTATCGGCATCGTCTATGCCGGGCGTCTCGTCGAGGAAGCGCCGACCCGCAAGCTCTTCGCCCTGCCGTTGCATCCTTATACGCAGCATCTGGTCGGCAGCCTGCCGCGTATCGGCGACGCGAAGGCCCGGCCTTCGCTCGAGGGACGTCCGCCGAACCTTGCCATGCCGCCTGAAGGCTGTCGGTTTCATCCGCGCTGCCCGAAGCGGATGGAGATCTGTTCGCAAAAGGTACCGCCGATGATCACGGTTGAGCCGGACCGGCGCGTGGCTTGCTTTGCGGTTACGGGAGATCAGGCTTGAACGCTCTTCTCACTCTCTCTCATGTCACGAAAATCTACCGTCAGGGCGGCATGCTAGGCCGCCGGCAGATCGTGGCGGTCAAGGATGTCAGCTTCGAGATCGGCAGCGAACCGGCGATTCTCTCCATCGTCGGAGAATCGGGTTCGGGAAAATCGACGATTGCAGCAATGATCCTCGGCCAGACGGCACCCACGCAAGGCATACTTCATTTTCGTGGGAAAGCGGTGGCCCTGCACGGCAAGGCGGAGCGTCGCGCCTTCATGAGGGAAGTGCAGCCAGTTCTGCAGAACCCCTTCGAAGCCTTCAATCCGCTCAAGCGCGTGGATCGCTACCTCTTCGAGACGGCGAGGAACTTCTCGGCCGGCGCCGGCAAGTCGGATCGCCAACAGATCGAACGATTGGCCGATGAGGCTCTCGGCCATGTGGGGCTCAGTCTTGCGGAAGTGAAGGGCCGGTTTCCGCATGAACTGTCCGGAGGACAGCTACAGCGCGTCGCAATTGCCCGTGCCCTGATCCCGCAGCCACGTCTGCTCATCGCCGACGAGCCGGTATCGATGGTTGACGCGTCCCTGCGCATGGCAATCGTCAATCTCTTCGATCAATTGAAACGCGAGCTTGGACTTTCGATCGTCTACATCACGCATGATCTCGCCACCGCCTACTATATCAGCGACCGGATTATCATCATGCGCAAGGGCGAGATCGTCGAGCAGGGCGAGGCACGCAAGGTCCTAGACAATCCCCAGCACTCCTACTCGCGTGCATTGAAGGAAGCCGTGCTGAGCGCCGATTTCGCTGAGGCGCCCTAGCGCGCGAGCGGTGACGGAAGTGCTTCACCTGTGGAACCCTGCCTCAGATCGTGAGTGCATTCGCTTGCATTACTCAAACCATCGATGAGCATCGCAACCCGCCCGCCGAAATCCGCTGGTTGGGACTTAAAATTTAGATTGAAGCGACGTTCGGAAGATTGCGGTGGGCGCTCTCAGGCACCGCCGTGATGCCATCTGCAGGCAGGAAAGGACCGCCCCTGGAAAGGCAACCCCCGCATTCTGCGAGGATTGCCTGATCATCAAACCAAAAGAACAAGCCGTGCCGTGAGTGCAGGCTCAGGCTGCCTTGGCGATATCATCGCTGTGACGGATTTCCGTGCCGAGCACCTTCAGGCATTCGCGGATGAATGCAGCAAGTGCCGTCCATCCCTTCGCGGAAACCATGGTGCCATCGACATAGGCTTCGGTCGGCGACAGATCGATATAGGTACCGCCTGCAAGCGTGACTTCCGGTTCGCAAGCCCCGAGGGCACCAACCTTCTTGCCGCGAACCACGCCGTCGACGGCAATCAGAATCTGGACGCCGTGGCAAATCGTAAAGATCGGCTTCTGCTTCTCGTGAAAATGCCGCACGATTGCCTGAACGCGTTTATCGGTGCGGATATATTCGGGGCCGCGACCGCCTGCGCAGTAGACTGCATGATATTGATCGAGCTGCGCCTCGGCCTCCGAGAAGGTCTTGTTGATCGTGAAGAAGTGCCCGAGCTTTTCTGTATATGTCTGATCGCCCTCGAAATCGTGGAGCGAGGTCTTGATCAGGTCGCCCGCCTTCTTGTCGGGGCAGATCACGTGGACCGTATGGCCGACTGCCTCCATCGCCTGCTGATAGACATAGATTTCATATTCCTCGGTGAATTCACCGGTCAGCATCAGTATCTTCTTACCAGGCATGATTTGCTCCTCTTCTTCATGCAATGGGGCGGCTGCGGCCGCCCCCGGTTTCGGTCTCATCAGAACGGAGAGTCGGGGAAATAGTATTCCTTGGCATTCTCCTGCGTGATCAGCGGCGCATCCAGCTTGACAGTGCCTCGCACCGGCGCCTGGCCGACAATATTGGCAACGGTCATGTAGATGGCGGTCTTAATCATGGACGGCGGATAGGGTGTCTCGACCGGCGTCATCGGATCGCCGTCGATGACCTTCTTGACGATGTCCTTCATGCCATTGCCGCCGAGGGCAAGCTTGATGTCCTTGCGACCCGATTCCTTGACAGCCTCGAGCACACCGAGAAGCATGTCGTCATCATTTGCCCAGACAGCATCGATCTGCGGGTATTTGGCAAGATAGTCCTGCATCAGCTTGAAGGCGTCATCACTGTTCCAGTTCGCGTACTGGATGTCCAGAATCTTGAGATCGGTTCCCTTGATGGCATCCTGAAAGCCCTGGATGCGTTCATCGTCGATGACGGTCGGAATGCCGCGCAAGACGACGAGGTTGCCTTTGCCGCCCAGCTTGTCGATCATGAATTTCGCCGTATTGCGGCCAACCGCGATGTTGTCGCCGGCAAGGTAGAGGTCCTGGATGGACTGGTCGTTCAGGCCACGGTCCACGACGGTGATGAAGGTGCCGGCATCCTTGACCGCCTTGACCGGTGTCGTCAGTTCCTCCGACGTATAGGGCAGGATGACCAGTGCATCGAGCTTGCGTCCTGCGGACAGATCTTCAAGCGCGCTCACCTGCGCCGTTGCCGAAGGCGAGGTCTTCACCACGACCTCGACATTCGGAAAGGCGGCATTGACTTCTTTGGCGGCGGCCTGTGCATGATAGACGATGCCCGCCGTCCAGCCATGGTCGGCTGCCGGGATCGACACGGCGACAACCTTCTTGTCTGCCGAAAGGGCCTGACCGGCGAGCATCATCGTACTGACGGCCAGGGCCGCAATCCATTTTCTAGACATTCATTCCTCCCAGAATCGGACCACAAACATCAATCCGCGCGGTCCGGACGCGGTTACTTCGAGAACCTTTGAATGAGCATGGCGATGATGATGATGACGCCCTGAACGCCGGCGACGAGATATTCGGATACGAAATCCGAGAGCACCATGAGGTTGGCGATGAGTTCGAGGATGACCGCTCCGGCGACCGTGCCCCAGACATGGCCCTTGCCACCCCGCAGGGCAGTTCCGCCGATGACGACCGCAGTGATGACCTGCAATTCCCACAGCACGCCGGTGGTCGGTGTCGCCGCTCCGAGGCGCGGCACATAGCAGATCGCAGCGATCGCAACACATACGCCCTGCATCGCGTAGGCGATCGTGCGCGTCTTGATGATGGAAATTCCCGAGTAGCGGGCCACGTCCTCATTCGCGCCAACAGCAGCGCATTTCCGGCCGTACTTCATCTTGTAGAGGATGAAGGAAGCGATAGCGGCAACGGCAATCGAAATGAGGATCGGAAAGGGAATACCGCCAAAGGTGCCGAAATAGACCGGCCGATAGGCATCGCGGAGACTGCGATCGATCGGGATCGTTCCGCCATCCGACATATAGGTGATGAGGGCGCGGAAGATCCCCATGGTACCGAGTGTCGCGATAAAGGGCTCTATCTTTCCGACGGTAACGATCAGCCCGTTCATCAGGCCGCAGATGAGCCCGACGACAAGCGCGATAGCCATGCCGGCGGGTATTGCCAGGACACCCCAGTCGGCAGCGACCCTGTTCATGAACATGATGGTTATGCCCGTGATGAATGCGGCCATCGAACCGACTGAAAGATCCAGTCCGCCGGATGAGATGACGAAGGTCGCTCCGACGGCGATGATCGCGATGAAGGCGCTTCGCGTGATCACATTGCCGAGATTGGTCGCCGAGAGGAAATCCTGGTTGATCGAAAAACCGATCAGCAGCAGGGCCAGAAGCGCAAGGAACGGGCCGACATCCGACCAGCCGATGTTCCATTCCCGCTCCGGCCGAACCGGCGTCGAACCCGTAATCACACTCATTGTCTTCCTCCCTGCTTCGCCGCATCCTTCGTCTCGCTGGTGGCAAGAAGCGCAATCTCATGTTCCGTCATTCTGTCGCCCGTCACCTCTCCCGTGATGCGCCCCTCACGCATCACAAGAATCCGGTCGCAGATTCCGATCAGTTCCTGCATTTCGGACGAGATGACGATGCAGGTCCTGCCTTCTGCGACGAGGCGCTCGATGAAGGCGTAGATCTGGGCCTTGTTCGCGATGTCGATCCCGCGCGTCGGCTCGTCGATAACCACGACCGAAGGGTCGGTGAGAAGCACCTTGGCGAGCAGAAGCTTCTGCTGGTTGCCTCCGGAAAGCTGACCCGCCTTGACGGCGTAACTTTTCAGCCGAATGTCGTAGGTGTTGACGGCTTCGACGAGCGCGCTCTGCTCACGACGGCGCCGCATCAGAAGGCCGGGGTGAAATCTGCCGAGGGCGGACAGCGTGAGGTTCGGCGCAAGCCGCTCCTGCAGCAGCAGGCCCTTGCCTTTGCGATCCTCGGTCAGGTAGCCGATGCCGGCATCCATCGCTGCCCGGGGACGCCTGATATCAATCGCCCTGTCCTGCAGTTTTACGGTTCCGGTGGCAGGCCGCAGGCCCATGATGCCCTCGAACACTTCGGTGCGGCCGGCACCGATCATGCCGGCGAATCCGAGGACCTCGCCTTTGTGAGCGGTAAACGAGATGTCGCTTGCGAAGCCGGGAACGCCGAGATCCCGGACTTCCAGCATCGCCTGCAGGGCTGGCTTTACGGTCTTCTCGGGATAAAGCGCGGCGAGGTCGCGCCCAACCATCAGCCGCGCCATGTCCATCTGGGTCAGGCTATGACCGGGATATGTGCCGACCATCTTGCCGTCTCGGAGCACCGTCACCTTGTCGGCAAGCCGCTGGACTTCATCGAGGCGATGGCTGATGTAGAGTACGGCAGCACCCTGCTCCTTCAGCTGAAGGATGATGGCAAGCAGGCGCTCGACCTCCTCGCCCGTCAGGACTGCAGTCGGTTCGTCGAAAATGACAAGCTTGTAGTCGTCGAGGAGTGCACGCGCGATCTGCACGAGCTGGCGATCCGCAAGCGAGATGTCGCGCACCAAAGCGTTTGGCGATACGTGACATCCAAGGTCGTGAAGTTTTTCGATGGCCAAACGTCGCATCGTCCGATCGTCGACCAGGCCATGACGCATCAGTTCGCGGCCGAGGAAAAGATTTTCGGCGACAGTCAGGGCGTCCGCGAGCAGGATCTCCTGGTGCACCAGAACAATACCCGCTTCCTGCGCCTGCTCCGGCTTTGAGAACCCGACCTTGCGGCCGCCCATCGACAGCGTTCCTGCAGTGGGCTCGGCGTAACCAGAAAGGAGCCGCATGAATGTCGACTTGCCGGCGCCATTCTCGCCGATGATGGCATGGATCTCGCCGGGCAAGATATCGAGCGTGACTTCCGAGAGTACGGTGACCGGTCCGTACTGCTTCGACATGCCCTCTGCACGAAGGACCGGATGAGAGACGAGGCCGTCTTTCTCGGACACCACGCTCCTCCCCTTTCTCTCCATGGTCATGACGCTCGACATTGCCCGCCTCTCAATCGAAGGCCGGCACGAGCCGGTCCCGTGAATGTTCGAGATGGGTTCTCATTGCCTTCTCGGCAGCCGATGGGTCACCCGCAGCAAATGCGGAGAGAAGCGCCTCGTGCTCGTCCAACGCCTCTTCGGTGACGCGGGAATGGAACATCAGTCGAAAGATGTGAAAATGCGTGTGCTGGTGGCTGAGAGTTTGGCGAATGAGCTCGTTGCCGGCAAATTCCATGATCCTGTCATGGAAAACGGCATCCTGCCGCGCGAAGGTGGAATAGCGCAGCCGTTCATCGGCCCCTTCCCGGCGCCCCATGACGCCGGCCGCCTCCCTGAGGATAGCGAGCTTTTCATCGTCCATTGCCCTTGCCGCCCTCGCAGCACCGTCGGGCTCGAGAAGCAACCGCAAGTGATAGAGCTCATCGAAGCGACGATGGGTAATCTGCGGGGCAGCGCTGTAACCGATAAGATGCGTCTTGACGACAAGCCCCTCCCCCTCGAGGCGGCCGAGCGCTTCGCGGATGGGAGTCTGGGAAACATTGAATTCCTTGACCAGATTATCGACGGTGATGCGCGCACCCGGAGCAATCTTAAGAGACATGAGCTGCGCAAAAATCACCTCGTAGACGCTGTCCGCGAGACTGTTGCTGCGCTGTATGAAACCACTCGGATCAGGCGTGGCATTGAGCATCATCGTATTCCGGCCCTGTATTTCTTTTGCCTCTTGACAGGAACAATCGCTAACACGATGCTCGGCTATATGCAATCCCATATCCTATAGGATTTTATATCGGAGGTTTCATGAGGGTCATTTGGATAAGCGCGAAGGAAATCGCGCGCCAATTTTGCGACGCTTCCTCAAGGTCTTTCTTCACTCCCCAACTGGTGAAAGGGCCAGTACAATGACCCTCTTTGCGGCTATCCGGCTCCCGAAAGAAATTCTGTTCGGCAAGGGCCAACGGTTTGCGCTGCCATCCGTCGCCAGGAGGCTTGGCCAAAAGGCGCTGATCTGCACGGATGAGCGCTTCGCAGGGACTTCCGTTTTCGCCGAGCTTGTGGCCGCATTGAACGCGGCATCGATCGAGACACTGGTCCATGACCGGGTCCTGCCGGATGTCCCGCGTGACACCGTTGCGCTATGCGTTGAGGAGGCGCGGAGCTTCGAGTCCGACATGGTGATAGGGATAGGCGGGGGGAGTTGCCTCGACATGGCGAAATGTGCCGCCCTGCTTTTGAGCCATGGCGGCAGCCTCTCGGAATACTATGGCGAGTTCAAGGTTCCCGGCCCGACCATGCCGATCATCGCCGTGCCAACCACGGCGGGTACCGGCTCGGAGGTGACGCCGGTTGCCGTCATCTCCGACCCGGATCGGACGCTGAAAGTCGGCATATCGAGCCCTTATCTCATTGCCGCAGCGGCTATCTGCGATCCGGAGCTGACAATGTCCTGCCCGCCGGGCCTGACCGCTGTCGCGGGCGCGGACGCGTTGACTCATGCGATCGAGGCATTCACGGCCGCCCGGCGCGGCGCCGACCCCTTGTTGCCACAAAACCATGTCTTCATCGGTAAGAGTGAACTTACAGACTATTTCGCACTCCTCGCCATCAAGCTCCTGGGACGCAGCCTGGAAACGGCTTGCAAGGACGGATTGAACGAAGATGCTCGCGCCGACGTAATGATGGGTGCGCTGGCTGCCGGCTGCGCATTCGGCACGGCCGGTACCGCAGCGGCGCATGCCATCCAGTATCCCGCAGGCGCGTTGACCCACACGGCCCACGGGCTTGGCGTCGCGACGATGATGCCCTACGTCATGAACTATAACCGCTCCGCCTCGATGACCGAAATGGCTGAGATCGGGCAAGCGCTCGGTCTGGATTCCACGAGCAGGACGAAGCAGGAAATGGCCGAAGCAGCCATCGAGGAGATCCGCAGGCTCTTTCAAGCCATCGGCATCACACCGACACTGGCCGATCTCGGACTTACCGCCGACAAGCTCGACTGGACCGCCGAACAGGCGCTCAGCATCGACAGATTGATCAAGAATAACCCGAGGCCTTTCGACATCGACGCCATGAAGCGTCTCGTTCGTGCAGCCTATGACGGCGATCTTGCCGCCGCTGCCCTCTAAACATTCGAGGACCAAAATGACTATTGCCCAGCAAATGCCACAGGCCGACCGCCACCTGCCAGACATTGAGGCCACGGCCCGCGGCCTTTATATCGATGGGAACTGGCGGCAATCGAAAAGCGGGCGCAAGATCGATGTGACCGACCCCTCGACCGGGGCGCTTCTTGCGGCTGTTGCGGACGCCACCATCGAGGATGCACAGGCAAGCATAGAAGCCGCATCCCGGGCTGCGCCCGGCTGGCGGTCGACGCCGCCGCGCAAGCGCTCGGAGATCTTGCGACGCTGTTTCGAACTGTTGATCGAGCGTTCCGAAATGCTTGCCACCTTGATCTCCCTGGAGAATGGCAAGGCGCTGCGCGACGCGCGCGGCGAGGTCGCGTATGCCGCCGAGTTCTTCCGCTGGAATGCGGAAGAAGCCGTCCGCATTACGGGAGAATTCGGCATCGCTCCGTCGGGCGCCAACCGCATCATTGTCGATTACCAGCCGATCGGCATCTGCCTGCTGATCACGCCATGGAATTTCCCGGCTGCGATGGCGACGCGAAAGATCGCTCCGGCCCTCGCCGCTGGCTGCACCGTCATCCTGAAGCCGGCAAGCGAGACGCCGCTAACGGCCTATGCGCTGGCGTCGATCTATGAGGAGGCGGGCGTACCTCCAGGCGTCGTCAACGTTCTGACGACAAGCACTCCAGCCCCGTTCAGCGCTACCATTCTCGCGGATCCGCGCGTCAGAAAGCTTTCGTTTACGGGCTCGACAGGCGTTGGCCGCCTGCTTCTCGCCGAAGCGGCCAAGCATGTCGTCTCATGTTCCATGGAACTCGGCGGCAATGCTCCGTTCATCGTTTTCGACGACGCCGATCTGGATGCGGCACTCGACGGCGCGATGGTTGCCAAGATGCGCAATGCGGGCGAAGCCTGCACCGCAGCAAACCGTCTCTATGTCCAGTCGGGAATCTACCAATCCTTCGCAGAGGGGCTGGCCAAAAGGATGTCTGCGCTCAACGTCGGTCCGGGCGTCGATGCCCTTACCGAATGCGGGCCGATGATCACGACAAAAGCCGTGGAGAAGATCGACCGCCTCGTCGTTGATGCGAAAGCAAAAGGCGCCCGCGTCACCTGCGGCGGCGAGCCCTCCGCCGGGCCGGGTTATTTCTACCCGCCGACAGTTCTCGTCGACATGCCCGACGGTGTCGAGATGGCGCATGAGGAAATCTTCGGACCGGTTGCACCTCTTTACAGGTTCGAGACCGAGGACGAGGTGATAGGGCGCGCCAACGACACCGAATACGGTCTTGCCGCTTACGTCTTCACACGCGACATAGCACGGGGATTGCGCGTTTCCTCCGCTCTGGAATCAGGCATGATCGCGCTCAACCGCGGTCTGGTTTCCGATCCGGCAGCACCGTTCGGCGGCGTCAAGCAGAGCGGTCTCGGCCGTGAGGGCGGACAGCATCACGGCATCGCCGAATTTATGGAAGCCAAGTATATCGCGGCGAGTTTCTGACGGCTGAGAGGAAGAATATTTGGAAACCGATCCGTTCCGCATACGGGGACATGTGCCGGAATTCGACGCCATCGTGTCGGAGATCAAGGCAAGGAGTGCTTCGACGCGTGCAAGGCTGCGTATGCGGGAGATCGCTTACGGAGAAGGCGCGAGTGAAACCATGGACGTCTTCTACCCCGACGGTATAAGCGACCGACGACCGGTGCACATGTTCATCCACGGCGGCTACTGGCGGATGTTTTCCAAACGTGACTACTCCTATGTCGCCGACACCATTACGGGCTCAGGGGCAATCGCGGTCATTGTCGATTATGCCCTCATGCCGCATGTCAGGATGGAGGTGCTCGTCGATCAGGTTCGGCGGGCCAAGCAATGGGTGCTCGAAAACATCGCGAGCCATGGCGGCGACGCCTCGCGCTTTACGGTCAGCGGTCATTCCGCTGGCGCGCACCTTGCGAGCTTCCTGTTTCATCGACAGGAGGCTTTCTCGGGCGTGTCGGCAGCCCTCCTGCTGGGGGGGCTTTACGACCTGAAGCCCCTGCAATCATCTTTTCTGCACTCAGAAATCGCCATTACCGACAGAGAGGTTGCCGACCTTTCGCCGATGCTGCACTCCTTTGACCAGGGCTGTCGCGCCATTATCGCGGTCGGCGCTGAAGAAACGCCGCCGTTTCATCAGCAGGCGGACGCCTTTTCATTGCGCCTGCGAGAGCAAGGACTGTCGGTCACCAGCGAAAGGCTCGAAGGCTCCAATCACATGAGCAGCGTTCGCGATCTCGGCTTCCCGGATACGGCTATCGGTCGGGTCCTCAGTCAAATGATTGCATCTGTCGGGTGACGTCCAAACGTCGAATTCCAACTGCAGTCGGCCTTCTTGCTCGACGTTTGCCATTGGCTCACGCAAAGGACCGCCGAGATAATTCTTTGCGCCTGCCGTCTCGGCTGATAAAAGCCGGCCGGTCAACTGAAAACAGCGACTGAATGACAGAACACGCCATTACCTGGAGCATTGCCGGCCTGACCGCCATGGGCGTGGTCGTTCGTCCGTTTCGATGGCCGGAAGCGGTATGGGCCATGTTCGGTGCCTTGCTGCTCTTTGCCTTTCGCCTGATCGGACCACAGGACGTCATCACGGGCGTCTTAAAAGGCAGCGACGTATATCTTTTTCTGATCGGCATGATGCTGCTGTCGGAACTCGCCCGCCGCGAAGGACTGTTCGACTGGATTGCGGCGATCGCCACAACGCACTCCCGTGGCTCCTCCCGACGCCTGTTCGTGCTTGTCTATCTGGTCGGTGTCGTCGTGACGGTCTTTCTCTCAAATGATGCGACGGCCGTCGTCCTTACCCCAGCCGTCTGCGCGGCCTGCCGGGCGGCCCGCGTCCGGGATCCGATGCCCTATCTGCTGATCTGCGCCTTCATTGCCAATGCCGCGAGCTTTGTCCTTCCCATCTCCAATCCCGCCAATCTGGTGATCTTTGCGGGTGGCGAAATGCCGCCCCTGGCGCGCTGGTTGTCGACATTCATGCTTCCATCGATCGTTTCGATCGTTGTTACATTCGGCTGCCTTTACTGGACTCAGCGCCAGGCGCTTGCCCAGGACAGCGTTGCTGAAAACGTGCCGCGGCCGACCCTTTCCGCGAGCGCTCGGCTGGCCGGGTGGGGAATTGTCCTGACGGCCGTCATTCTTATCGTGGCATCAGCTATGCACATCGATTTGGGTATGCTGACTTTTCTCGCCGGCACGATTACCACCGTGCTGGTGCTGGCACTGACCCGGCAAAGCCCGATCGAGACCTTCAAGGGCGTAAGCTGGAGCGTCCTGCCTCTGGTCGCAGGCCTGTTCGTCGTCGTGGAGGCGCTGGATCGTACCGGTCTGACAACCATGCTCTCCGATCAATTGGCCCTACTCGCGGCAGCGTCGGAAACACAGGCGGCCGGCATTGCAGGCGTGGTTGTTGCGGTTGTCTGCAACCTCGTCAACAATCTCCCGGCAGGCCTGGTTGCGGGAAGCGCGGTCCAGGCGGCGCATGTCTCAGACAAGATTGCCGGAGCGGTGCTAATCGCAGTCGATCTCGGTCCTAACCTTTCCGTGACAGGATCGCTGGCAACAATATTGTGGTTGACCGTCCTTCGCCGCGAAGGACTGCACGTCAGTGCGTGGCAGTTTCTCAAGCTCGGAACTGTCGTCATGTTTCCAGCACTGATCTTGTCCTTGCTGTCGCTCGTTCTTTTCTGAGACTGCCAGCCGACGGCGCCATCTTCTTTCAAACTAGGCGCCGGAGCTTCTGCCCAAAGACGATACGCGCCTCAAGACGTTGCAGCTGCCGGATCGGCTTCTGGCTCACACCGGTCCCGAAGCATCGCCCCCTCAATCGGAGCAAGGACAACAATATCCTTTCGCGCATCTGTGCGCGCAACCGAATAGCCGGAGAGGCCGCGGCGCTTGGCGAGCATTGGCGTCTCCGGGATAGCCGCGCGACCGCAGGGTTGTCAGGCGCACATTGTTATCGCTGACGACATAATCGTCTCGATGCATCGAATGCCCGATCCCCATTCGGCTTGCTTGAAACGTGAGCTTATATCCAGTGATAGACGAGGATATGGGAGCGGGGCTGATTGAGCCGGCTTGACTGACAATTGCAGTTAGGCGGCAAGCTCCCCTGGACGGGGATGCCCGGGTTCGGTCGAATGCTGGTCTGCGGCTGTTGCCGCGCTTGAAGAGCATTCTTCGATGCTTGCCGGATCTGCATATATCTCGACCCTGTCACGGCCGCCTCGCTTCGCGAGGTAGAGCGCCTGGTCTGCTCGATCCCGCAGTTTCTGTGCATCGCAATCGCCTCTCCAGATGGCGACGCCTGCGCTCACTGTCGGCACTATCGTTTCCGCACCGGCCGCAAATGCCAAGCCGTTGACCGCCCTGCGGATTTGATCCGCCTCTGCAGCGGCGGCATCTTCGGTTTGACCGCGCAGAAACAGCGCGAATTCCTCGCCGCCAAGGCGGCCGAACGTGACGTTGCGTCCAGCGGTATTGGCGATGGCTTGCGCTACGCCGACGAGAACCACATCCCCCGTCTCATGGCCGTAGCGATCGTTGATGCTCTTGAAGTGGTCGATGTCTATCATGATGAAGGCGTCACCGTCCCTGAGCTCGCTCGGAAGGGATGCCAGAAAGTGCTGCCGGTTTGGGATTCCCGTCAGCGCGTCGGTATTTGCCAGACGTCTGAGCTGAGTTTCTGCGCGTTCCTGCACCAGGACAACCACGAAAAGCGCGACGGAGAAATGGCAAATGATGAGCATGAAAAACGCATAGCGGGGTTCGACCGGCCCATACTGCGGAAAGATCATTCCGACAGTGACCAGCGTCGAAAAGCCCATGGCAGCGGCGAGTGACGCAAGCAGACCCAATCTCGCCGGGAGCCGGTCGAGGAAGAAATCCCGCAAGATGACAACACAGGAGATGCCAAGGAAAGCTGCGGTGTTCGCATTGAATATTGCGGCGCGCGTTTGGTTATCCGCATACCAATGCATAAAACCAACAACGACGGACAAGATGAGGGCGAACCCGACCAGAAGGCAATCCGAACGCTTTCGCCCGCGACGGCTCAACTGGATCAGTCCCGTCGTCATCAACGCATAACCTGTGACACCGATGGAAAAACTTGCCAGAGTCCAGATCTCGTATGGCAGTATGCCTTGCTCTCCGACCCCGGCAAGCGTGGATGCAACGGCGAGGAGGCCGTCGCCGATCGCCAGAAAATCGAGACCTGGCTCTCTGGAGCGCCACCTGACGTAGAAACAGCAGATGGCGCCGACTATGAACGAGCACTTGTGAAGAAGAAGAACTGTAGCAAGATCCATCGTCAAACCGAAAAACAACCGGGATGCCGATGTCTATAATTTCCGAGAGCTACTTTTGAATGAATCTTCTCCAGCTGACAGAGCAGATCAGGCACAACTTCATCACGGGATCAGCCTGTGAGCTTCCGAAAATGCGAGAACGGCGTTCAAGAACTCTTCCGGCTGTTCCAAGTGCGCAAAATGACCGCTTTGGGCGAAGTGCACCAGCTCCGAATTCGAGCAGCTGTCATCCAGGGTTCTTGCCCATTTCGGGCCGCATATGAAATCGTGCGCTCCGACCAGAACAAGCGCCGGTACGGAGAGGTCCTGAAGTCTTGAGCGGACGTCAAACGGCTCATTGTTGCCGATGAGAATTGTCGCCTTTATCCGCAAGCGGAATACTCCGAGATCAAGCTTCTCGTGGACATCGTCGGCAAAATAGGCGGGAAGCAGGTCGCGCATGACCTCGGTATAGTCTTCGTCGCTCGACATTTTCGGAACCGACTGCCACGCTCTCAGTACCGCCCGCCCCTCCACCTGGTGGCGATCAGCAAAACTCCGAACACCCTCTGCCGCCGCCACCATGAAATCACTCCCTGTCACGGCCGACGAGGAATACAGGATCATCGCTGATACGCGATCCGGGTGCTCGATCGTATATTGCTGGATGACGAACCCTCCGTGGGAATGACCAAGAAGCACGACGTTTGAAAGGTCGAGTGTTTCGAGGAACCTGCCAAGCTGTTTGGCGAAGCGTTCGACGGTATAGCCATGGGGGTGCTCCGCCAACCGGCCGGAGCCACCGGTGCCGATCGGCTCAAGGTAGAGCATGGTAAAATGGTGCTCCAAAAAACCCATGCGAAGATATTGCCAGTGGATCCCTGGGCCGCCAGGGTGAACGACCATGACCGGCCCCTGGCCCGCGACATGAAAGCTTTGCTGAATTCCGTCGATATCGACGACATGATGTCCGGGGTTGAGGCTATTTCGCATTGACATCGATTGGACCTTATATCGCTTGAAAAGCACGGCCGTCGTTGCACCGCGCCAGAGAAATGGATTGAGTTCGGAGAGCCATGGACGGACACATTGGTGTCACCGCGAACCAGTAAGGGATGCCGCACGCTTCGAGGCGCACGACACACTTGTCCTAGACTCCGCCGATCGCCGTTGCCGCAGCATTACAGGAAGAACGCTGCGGCATGGTTTGAGCTGGAGTGCCAAGCACGGTGGACTGCTGGTTTTCGTTCGTGCCAGTCATCGGCGGGTCAGAAGGACCTTACGTTTCGCATCGACTAGTAGCATACCTCGGTCCTGAACGGACGCCCGGGGTGCTCGGCGTCCCATTGCCAATAGCAGCGATCATAGTCGTCGTTGCTACCCAGGAAGAACGGCCCGCGATCCCTGAAGCGGTCGTGGGCGAAAAACGCACCGCGGTTTCCTTCCCTGTCGAAATGGCCCATACCGAATCCCCCCATGTGCTCTGCTCCCATGTGCTCCCCTCCCATGTGCCCCCCTCCCTCGTGGCCTCCGCCTCCGTGGCCTCCGCCTCCACCGTGAGCAAATGCGGGCGCTGCGATGGAGCCAACTGCGAGGGTCAGGGAGATAAGACCTGTTAAGGCGATTTTGCGAAATACAGACATGGTGGTGTTCCTAAAAAGGCGGCTCTGTGTAGCCACTAACCATATGTGTTCATCGAAATTGGCGAACGCCTGCCACAATTCAGGGATCTTGCTCACATCTTGTCACATGTTCTCACCACGACCCGTGGCACCCGTGATCGCCGGTTGCGCGGGAGCGAGGCATTGAGACGACAGCCTTCACCGGGCAAGCCAAATGCCTGATGATCCCGGTCAGCAGAGACACGCTGATCCGTGGGGCAGGAAGAAAACCTATTTCTTAAAGCCCCGTCCCTCATTGGTCCGCAATGGCATCCAGAAGCGAGAATTGCGCCTTTCTTCAGCGCGCGAATGCCTCGAAGGGATTGATTTCGGTGAGTTGGCGGATCGCGTCCTGGCTTGCGCCCGCGTTTGTGAGCGCTGGCAGCAGGTTCTCGACAAGGTGCGTGTAAGGTCGCGGGATTCCACCACCGGGCTGCGCGGGATCATACCAGCCGAGATCGTGGCTTATGAGCAGGTGCTCGCCCAGTCCGGTTTCAAGGGCGCGCATTATCATTGCTACCAGTTCTTGGTCTGGAGCCCTTCCCACATGATCGTATTCGATCCACGCACCGCGCTCCACCAGTGCCCGGTGAAGCCCGAAGTCTTTTTCCTCCTGGGTGTGAATGGATATGAAGCGCTCCGCTGCGCAACCCTCTGACTGAAGAATGTCCAACTGATCCATTACAACTCGTCCCCGGATCGTATGCGAGCCGATGACCGCATTGGTCCGCACGGACGCTCTTGCCGCTGCGCGCAGGATACGGGCTTCGAGCGGCGTAATTCCATCGTCGCCAGCGCTGAGCTTGATCCATCCCGCCAGTACACCGGTGTCCTCCATTCCCTCGGTAAGCTCGCTTACCATCCACTGTTCGAGATCACTCTCACTGGCCTCGGCGATCCAAGCGGGTATCCATGGTTCGCGATAGTTGCCGGTCGGGACGACGATCGGGAAGTCGGCTGCCTTCGACACAGCAAGGTCAATGTCAGCACGTCTCCCGACGCCACCCGTCGTGCACTCGACGAGCAGCGTAACGCCTTGTCTTTTGATCGCCTCAATCTGTGGGACCATAAGTGCCACAACTTCGGCTATCTCCGCCTCGCCATAGCCGGGCTGGTCAGGTGTTCTAAGATCGACGAACACATGCTCGTGCGGGAGAATCATCCCGAGTTCTTCGCGACGCTTTGGCCCCAGAGTCGTGTAAATCTGCTTCATCGTTGACGGCTCCCCTCCCCCAATTGGTAGAACGACAGAACTTTGAATGCATCGGACCTATCCGGCCCACAGAATAGTTGGGTCAATTGCCGGCAGGACATCGGGCGACATCGTGCAGCACAATCGGCACTTAGGCACGGAATAGCCACTGGCTCGCGTCTTGTACGATCTTGTCTCTTGCCGGGTGCACACCCGGCAAGAGAGCTTCCTGAGACAACAGTGGATTAGCGGCCCCGATTGCGCCGCCGCCTGTGGTTTCCGTCAGGCCACCAGACCCTTGGTCAGTTCCAGCGCCTGCCGCTCGAATAACCGGCGATAGATGCCCTCGTTGAGCCGGATCAGAGCCTGGTGGTCGCCCTCTTCGACAATCTTGCCTTTGTCGAAGACCAGCAGCCGGTCCAGCGCCCGCACAGTGGACAACCGATGTGCGATCACCAGCGTCGTGCGGCCGTCCATCAGGCGCTCCATGGCCTGCTGGATCTGTACCTCGCTCTCGCTGTCGAGGCTCGACGTCGCCTCGTCCAGGATCAGCACCGGCGCATCAGCCAGGAAGGCCCGGGCGATGGCAACACGCTGCCGCTCTCCGCCCGATAGCTTGACACCACGTTCCCCCACCATCGTCTCATAGCCCTTGGGAAGGCCGATGATGAAGTCGTGCGCATTGGCCTGTTTCGCCGCCTGCTCGATTTCACGCCGCGATGCGTTCGGCCGGCTATAGGCGATGTTTTCCGCCAACGTGCGGTGGAACAGGATGGGTTCCTGTTGCACGATGGCGATCTGGCCGCGCAGGCTTGCCTGCCTGACCTCAGCGATATCCTGCCCGTCGATGCGGATCGAACCGGATTTCACGTCATGAAGGCGCTGGATGAGCTTGACGAATGTCGTCTTGCCCGAGCCCGAATGCCCCACCAGTCCCACACGCTCGCCCGGCTTGATGGTGACCGAAAAGTCCTCATAAAGCGGATTGGGATGAGCGCCATATTGGAAGGTGACGCGATCGAAGACGATCTCGCCCCTGCCAATCTCGATCGGCACGGCATGCGGCTTGTCCTCGATGCCGAGCGGCATCTTGTCGAGCAGCACCAGTTCTTCCATGTCGTTGACGGCCCGTTGCAGATTGCGGATGTCCTGGCCGACATTGCGCAGATAGCCCTGCAGGACGAAGAACATCGCCAGCACGAAGGTGATGTCGCCGGGCGTCGCCAATCCCCGCTGCCACATGACCAGGCCCGTTCCCAAAATACCCGCCTGCATGAAAACCATCATGAAGCCCTGGATCGTGCCGCTCGACGTGCCGCGCTTCCATGTCCGCCGAGTGCGACTGTCCCATTTGGCCAGCACATGACCCAGCCGCGTCTCTTCGCGGCTCTCGGCGCCGAATGCCTTGACCACCGAGTTGCAACTGATGGCATCCGCCAGCGCGCCGCCCAGCTTGGTATCCCAGGCGTTGGCAAGCCTTGCAGCAGGCGAGACAAAACCCATGGAAAGCGCCACGGTCACACCGATGTAGATGACCGACCCGACAATCACGATGAGGCCCATGACCGGCCAGTAGCTTCCGAGAACGATACTGGCACCGGCAAGCATGACGATGGACGGCAACAGGGCTATCAGCAGCAGGTCATTGAGCGAGTCGAGCGCCCACATCCCGCGGGTAATCTTGCGCACCGTCGAGCCGGCGAAGCTGTTGGCGTGCCAGTCGGTCGAGAACCGCTGCACCTTGTGGAAGCCGTTATTGACGACATCCGCCATAATGCGCAGCGTCAGCCGGATAATGCCATTGAAGATGAACCACCGCAGGGCCACGCTCGTCAGGCCCAGAGCCACGACGATGACAAAGGCGCGTAGGGCGCGATCAGCCTCATTGCCGGCTGCAATGGCATCGACGATCTGGCCGGAAAACACCGGCACCATGACTTCAGCAAGCGTGCTTGATATCACCAGCACTACGATGATGCCGACCAATGCCGGCCGATGGCTCCAATGATGAAAGACAAAGCCGAGCACGTGGCGATACGCGTCGGCGCGGAAATCGAGCTTCTTGCGAGTCATTTTAACCAGCCCGGCCCGTGTTTCGGCAACCGGTTCCTCAAAATCGAGAGTTGAATGGCACAGCCCGAGCGGGAGACGAAATGATCCCGTCAGATCAATCGGGCTATGGAGAAAGAGAAAACCGCATGTCGCGAGCGCTCAAGGCGGACCGCGAATGGATATGACCTAGTGTCGGGACATTCCACGCGGGAAGGTTTGGATGAATGCTGGTGTCATGCAATGCCTCCCTATGTTCGATCTGAAGCGGCTAGCGTCTTGTAGCGAACCAATTCGCCGTTGCCAACCGGCTTTTTACAACCTTGTAGAAAGTGATGCGAAAACGACACAATTCAGCGACCTGCAACCTGCATTTGGTCATGCTGACATCAAGTTCCCGCCTTTTGCGAGGTCAATAAGGAATATTTCTCCGCTGGTTGATGAACCCGGGAAGCCAAACCGATCTATCCTCGGCATGGCACCTCCTGTTGCACCGATGACACGGGAGTTGCATTGTGAACGCGAACCCAGCCTCCCATCGACCAGGCAACCTTGACTAGCCCCGCATTGCCGGCCATTTTCGATGACGTAATGGCGCCTTGGGGGCGATGCTTTACCCGGAGATCAATCTCGTTGAGAACGAAAGCCAAGAGGCTTACGCTTTTTTCTGCGGCCTTGGGGGTGCTGTCAACCGCGTCACTGGCGACTGCCGCTGACCAGAAAGACGCATCCAACCAGTCCGATTCCGGCACCTGGATCGTGACTTTGGGCGCGAGCGTCGAGTATGGGCCCAAATTTCCGGGCTCGAAGCATGATGGCTTCAGCGCATTGCCCTCTTTCGACATCAGGCGCTTCGACGAGCCGGACGAGAATAGCGCGCCGGACGACAATATCGATTATGGCCTTATCGATCTCGGCCGCTTCGAAGCGGGTCCTGTGGTCGGCATTCGCGACAGCCGTTCGCAATCCGATGATAGCCGCTTGAAAGGCATCCACTCGGTGGATTGGGACATCGATGCCGGTGTTTTTGCACAATATTGGGCGATCCCCAATCAGCTTCGATTCCGCTCCGAAATCCGGCAGGCCATCTCGAACGGCAGCGGTCTCGTCATCGATATCGGCGCCGATTGGTTCCAGCGGCTCGGTGACAGATGGCTGCTCTCTGCAGGCCCCCGCGCCTCGTTCGGCAACGGCGCCTATATGCGAGAGTATTTCGGTATTTCGTCAAGTGAAGCATTGCAGAATGGCGCTCTATCCTCCTTCGATGCCAAGGGCGGCTTGAAGTCGGTAGGCTTCACGGTCTCCGCCGCCTATGATGTGACCCCGACCATAACGCTGCAGATTTATGATCGCTTCGATCGCCTCACGGGAGATGCTGCCGACAGCCCGATCACATCGAAGCTCGGCAGCGAGAATCAGAATGTAATCGGCATCTCCCTCGCCAAGGCGTTCAGCGTCAGCTTCTGAATTCCGCAGCTCAACCGCTCAGCCGGCAGGTCTCGACGCTGTTGCGATCAGCCAGACGCCGGCCAGGATCAGAAGGCTGCCTGCGAGCCGAAGCAGCGGCAATGGCTCGTCAAAGACGATCCAGGCAACGCCCATGATGAGGACATAGCTGATGGCCGAGAGCGGGAAGGCCTTGCTGAGATCGAGCTCGGAGAGAACGGTCATCCAGATGGCAAAGCAGACAATCTCAGCGACAATCGCCGCCAGGAACCAGTGTGACGACAAAATGTCGACCAGCCAGGTTCCGCCGGCTCTGTCTGCATCGATAGCGCTCTGCTTCAGCAATATCTGTTGCGCCATGTTCAGGAGCGGCACCATCAGCCAGATCGGCCGCAACGCTCTCACGCCGTCACCTCACCGCCATCATCGGCCGCAAACAGCGGCGACATCATTTTGAGAGCGAATTGCAGCAGTGGATTGGAATGGCGAAAATACATCGCATTTGCCGTCAAGCGGCTTCCGAGCCGAACCTTGTTGCGATAGTAGGCCTGCCCGCTCTGATAGCGGCCAATCCCGTGATTGAGACAATATTCGAGATTGCTGCACCAGCTGAGATAATAGAGGTTGTGGGACCTGCCCTTCTGACCATCCATGCAGAAGAATTTGTCGATCAACCTGTCCTTGTCATGGATCAGCAAATTGGCAGCAAGCAGTTCGTCCCCCACAAAATACATCGCGCAGAAGGACCGCCCCGGCATGCCTTTCAGCACACCATCAAAATAGGCCGGCGTCAGTTCTTCGAACTGTAATCCGCTCCGCTCGCGCGTCTCGCGATAGAGCTGCATAACGCGCGGCAGAAGATCATCGAAATCCTTGCGATACTCGATCCGTACCTCCTGCCGGCTCCGCAGTTTCCGCCGCATATCCTTGCGGGTCGCCGAGGACAGTGTGGCGAAATAGGCGTCGATCGTGTCGAATCCGATGTCCAGACATGCCGTCGGCAGTCCACCGATCTCGGCGTACCCTCTTGCCGCCAAGACCGGCTCCAGGCCTGACGGGATGGGGTGGGGCAGATCCTTAAGCGCTGTAAGCGAGCAGCCTTCCATGCGCGCATGCGCCTCGAAAGCGTCGAGAAGTTCGGCAAAGAGCTTTGGCCGGCGGGCTTGCGCGATATCAGGATGAAAGCCGATGGAGGCAGTCTCCGTGCAGGGCGAGCCAAGGCAAGCAAGACGGAGCGTCAGGAACCCGCTGAAGATGCGGCGGATGCCTTCCACCGTTCTGCGGAAGCGGCCAGCTTCCAGGGTCGTCTCAAGGGCGTAGCGGCAAAGGAATGCCGGCATGGCAGCGACAATCTTGTCGCCTTCGCGCATGATCGCGTAGCGCCACTCGAAACCGTCGATACCGGCTTCCTCGACCGCAAGCAGATAGTCGTAAGTCTCGATCTCCCCGGGGAAGCAGGCGTCCCAGGCATCGCGGTCAAGCATGCGAATGCTCGGGACGATCATCGCAACTGCCGATGTCGGATCGCTTGAGACCTGCGTTTCAGGTGACCACACTTTAAGCGCTTGCTGCTGCATATTCTGCCTCGAAGAATTCCGCCGTCATGTCAGCTACCCGCCTGTGCTGCCGGTCGAGATGGATCATGTGATAGCTGTCGTCGAGCCAGCGCAATTCCCGGCGGCCGCCGATGTGCGATGCGATATACAGGGCATGCGAGGGGCCACTGAGATCGTCTTCGCGCGAATGGAGGATCAAGGTCGGTGTCTTGATCTCGGGAAGCCGGGCTTTCAGCGTCCGGCCAAGCTCATGCATTTCGATCAGGCCACGCCCCGGAAAGGTTTCGAGCATGCCCTCGCCGGTCATGCCGGCCACCATGCGGCGCATGCGCTCGTCCTTGATGCCGAGGGATGTCGTCTCCCGAAAATTCAGCCGGTCGATGAATGGGATAAGCGAGATCCAGCGAATGTGCGGCGAAAACAGCGAATAATAGCGGGGCACGTCCCATCCATCGTAGTGGAAACAGGGCGAATAGACAGCGACGGCGCGGATCGACAGGGGATTACGATCGGCTGCCATCATCGCCAGTTTGCCGCCAACGCATATTCCGGCGGCAAAGACCGTGTCGCTGCGTTCGCTGAGCCAGCCAGCCGCGGCTTCGACGCTGTCGAGCCAGTCCTCCCAGCGCGAGCGGCGGAGCGTCGCTTCGTTTTCGCCGTGGCCGGCCAGCAGAGGAGCATAGACGCTGAAGCCGCGGCGATGGAATTGCCTTGCCACAAGCCGCATTTCCGCCGGCGCTCCCGTCAGCCCATGAACAAGGATGACGCCCTTGCCGTTCGTGCCCTCGAGAAAGAAGGAGAGACTGTCAGCCGACATGCGGGAATTCTCCCTGCTGGCGGTTCTCCTTAGCCATGAAACCCAGCGCGTGGCAGGTGCTGATCACATGCGTGCCTGCCGCATCCTGCTCCTGCTTGATCTGCTCATGAAAGGTACTGAGCTTCGTCCAGTGCATCTTAGGGCGGTAGTGATGCTCGGCGTGATAGCCGTTACCGAACCAGAGCCAGTTATAGAAGCCGTTATGGCTGCTGACACCCCAGGCGATTGGAACATCGGGGTCGCCATTCAGATGCTCATAATAGCCGTTGAGAGAGGACAGGCAGTTCCCCAAATAATAAAACGGCAGGAAAAAGAACGTCGCTCTCCAGTCATAGATAAGAGCGAGGAAGACGAAGGCGAAGAACGATACGAGTTCAATGCGCCCCCATCTCGCATCGAACGGCCTTTTCTTCGCAATCGCCCGATGGATGTCGCCGAGATCATCGCGGAAGAAGCTGAGAAACGTGTAGGAGAAGACGTTTTCCGGCTCGCCGTTCTTGCCGTGCTTGTAGATCGACAGGAGGTCGACCGTCTCGCCGTTTTCATTGGGACGGTCGCTGTTGCCGGAATGATGGCGCATATGCACCCAGTGATAATAGACCTGCGAAAAGCCGATCGTTACGGATTCGAGCAGGCTGAATGCATAGTTCATCCACTTCGGCTTGAAATACGGCGTGTGGATGAAGTTGTGCGAGATGCTGTTGATGTTCCACGATATCGACACGGCATAGACCGCGCCGAGCACAGCCGACAGCCAGAGTGGCCGGCTTGAGAAGCCGGCAATCAGATAGATGTTGAATGCCAGATGCGCTGTCGCGGCAAGCACCGGCATGACATCCCATTTCGTGTGCGCGAAGATTTTCATAGTCCCGTCGCTCCGACACAGACCACGCCGGCCGTCACCAGGACGATGCCGAGAGCGTGGCGAAGGTTGATGGTTTCCTTGAAGATAACGGCGCCTGCAAAAGCGATCGCCGCATAGCTCAGCGCCATCAGTGGAAAGGCCACCGACAACGCCACCTGTTCCAGCACGCGCGTCCACATCACCAGTTCGACCGCCCAGAACACGATCCCGAGCCAGATGACCGGTTTCTGAAGGGTTTCGAGCAGCGCGCTTGCAGCGCCGTGCTTGAAGCACAACTCACGGCCGGTTTCGGCAAGAACGCAAAAGGCAATGATGGCGAACGTCCATGCTGTCAGTCCCGTCGTCATGCCATAAGCTCCGACAGGACTTCGAGCAGCGCGTGGTTTGCCGCACTGTTGATGTTGCGGGCAGCCTTCATGTCGTGATGACGGAAGGGCTGGTCGATCAGCACCTCTGCCTTCTTGATCGTCCGCGTGTAGAGATCGCCGCCGTAATACGGCGTCGAATAATCGCCGGTCACGTCCGCTCCGATGAGATGGTACCGTTCACCGATTTCGCTGAGCAGCCAAAGGACATAGGGTAGCCGCATGCGGCCCTGATCCCAATTGGTCACGGCATCGGCGTCGGAGAGAGCGTCCTTGTCGATCGTGACGTAGACCGCTTCGGTTTGGATGCGGCCGAGAAGCCGGTCGAGGAAATTGCTCTCGCCGAGTTCCGATATCGATTGCCAGTGCAGGGCTCCGTCGATCTGGCTGAAACTCGGGCCAGAACCGTAGTGCGATTTCACTTTGCTCGGCGGATGCTTATAGGGATAAAGTTCAAGGCGGCCGTCGGCTAGCGGCACCAGATTGGCGCCCTTGCGCTCCGGTGACCTGAGGTCGTGGCTGCAAACGCCGAGCGTTATCACCTTTTTGACCAGGGGCTGTTCGAGCGCCTTGTTGACCCACGAACCGCAATGCATGCCGGGATCGAAATGCACCCAATCCGGGTGATTGTCGATATGGATGACGGTGACGGCTTTGCGGCTATTCTCGAGGGCCTGCGACAGAAGAAGAGCCGTCACATGATGGAAGTCGCCCGATCCCATGAAACAAAGGCGGGCGCCTTCACCAGTTGAGGGCCGGGCCTTCGCCAGGTTGCGCCAGACGGTATCAAGGTCCGGCCGGCGCCCCCACAGCCTGATGGCGCGGCCGCTATCCTTGTCGTCGACTTCGTGCGCCCCGGCCATCTGGCAGGAATGCACGAAGTCTGGCTGCAACTCCAACGCATCATCAAGATGGAGAAGGAGGAGCTGCAAGGTCCTATCTCCGCTCGGCGCGCGTCAGAAGCTGGTCGAGCAGCGAGATAGCAAGCTCAATCTCCTCGCGGCTGATCATCAGGTTCGGTGCAAGGGTGATGACGTTCTTGTGGTATCCGCCGACGTCGAGCACCAATCCATATTTCCTGCCATCGACCGCAAGATCACCCTTCATGCCTTCGTCGGACATCCAGTCGAGCGTCGCCTTGTCGGGAGTGAACCCGTCAGGCCCGCAGATTTCCATCCGAAGGGCAAGGCCGAGGCCGTCGACATCGCCGACGATAGGATGCCGCGACTGCAGCTCCTTCAGGCCTTCGAGGAAGAGTGCGCCTTTTTCCACCACACTCGCGCCGAAGTCGGTTTCAGACACCATCTTCAGCGTTTCGAGAGCGACGGCCGTGCCCATCGGGTTGCTGGCGAAGGTCGAATGCGTGGAGCCTGGCGGGAAGATCGTCGGGTTGATCATCTCTTCTTTGGCCCAGATGCCCGAAAGCGGGTTGAGACCATTGGTGATTGCCTTGCCGAAGACGAGCACATCCGGCGACACGCCGAAATGTTCGATCGACCAGAGCTTTCCGGTCCGATAGACGCCCATCTGAATCTCGTCGACGACAAGCAGGATGCCATGATCGTCGAGGACCTTCTTGAGCTCCTTGAAGAAATTCATCGGCGGGATGACATAGCCGCCAGTGCCCTGGATAGGTTCGATGTAGAAGGCGGCATATTCCGATTTTCCAGCCTTCGGATCCCAGACGCCGTTGTACTCACTTTCAAACAGCCGCGCGAATTTCTGGACGCAATAGTGCCCGTATTCCTCCTTCGACATGCCCTTCGGTCCGCGAAAGTGATACGGGAATTCGATGAATTGGGCCCGTTCGCCAAAATGGCCGTAACGCCGGCGATAGCGGTAGCTCGAGGTGATCGACGTCGCGCCGAGCGTACGTCCGTGGTATCCGCCCTCGAAGGCGAACATCAGGCTCTTGCCGCCAGTATAGTTGCGAACGAGCTTCAAGGAATCCTCGACTGCCTGCGAGCCGCCGACGTTGAAGTGAACGCGACCTTTCGAACCGAATTTATGTTCGGCATCCCGAGCGATCAGCGCTGCGAGCTCGACCTTTTCGCGATGGAGATATTGCGAGGCAACCTGCGGCAACCGATCCAGCTGCCGATGCGCGGCATTGTTCAAACGCTCGTTGCGATAGCCGAAATTGACGGCGGAATACCACATCTGGAGATCGAGAAATGGTGTTTCGGCTGCGTCAAAGACGAATGAACCATCGCAGCTTTCGAAGAATTTCGGCTTCTGCGAGTAATGAACCGTATCGCCGTGGGAGCAATAGGTCTCTTCGAGCTGTCGCAGCTCGTCTTCAGAGGCGGTGGGGTGCACATTGGCAGCAAGTTTCAGGTTGGAACGCATGAAGTCCTCTTCTCACGCAGTTTTTGCCACGGCCTGTACAACAGGCTGCCGTGACGGGCTGGAAAGGATGGTTGCGACACTCGCCTGGATTTCGGCGAAGCCGCTATAGGGGATGAAAGGAAGGCAATTCGCGCGGCAGTAATCCGCAAGCCTGGCCTTGGCGAAGACAAGCAGCGCCTCGTGGGAGACGCAGAAGTCGCTGCGGCCGTCGCCGATATAGACATGGTTGCCGGACGGCCTCACCTGGGCGCATTTGCACACGCCGGCACCGGCGGTGCAGCTCGCGCTCTTGAATGGAAAGCCCAGATCGAATTCAGGCATGCCGACGTGCGGGCGAGAAATCAGCCTGTTTGCGATGATCCGAATGTCATCCAGGCCATGCCTGGCAAGGACCCGCCTTATAAAATGATCGACGCCATCGCTGACGATGACGAGTTCAAGCCCGTTCTTTTCACAGAAGGCCTTGAAAGCCCCAAAGGCATTGTCGATTTCGATCGTGTCCAGAAATGCGTCGATGTCTTCGCGTCTTGCCTGAAGCAGCTGGATCTGGCGGTGCATGCACTGGGCGGATGTGATCCTGCCATTGGTCCACTGATCTTCGATCTCGCGCCACTCCGCGCGCGCAAACCGGTCCAGAACGAGATCCGTCACGTCCTCTTTGGATATGGTCCCGTCGAAATCGCAAAACACCTGCATCGCATGCTCCTTCACTGTGAAGAAGCATTTAGCCTCGCGAACTGAAGGCGAGATGAGGCGAATATGAAGCGAAACTGAATTGACCGCTTATGCGGCAGGAATATCGAGGTCCACCTTCAGGCCGGATCCCCAGGCCGGCGTGCTGAGGCTGATCCCGATGTCGAGACGGTTGCCGATATCGGCGACGATCGGCAATCCCAGTCCCGCACCCTCCCCGGCTTGCGCGTCGAGGCGGTTGAACCGCTGAAAGGCGGCCTCCCGCTGCTCGAGCGGGATACCGGGGCCGCTGTCTTCGATGCAGAGCCGAAATCCGCGCGAGCCGGGTTCGATGCGGACCTCGATCCGACCGCCGGCGGGCGAATATTTGATCGCATTGTCGAGGACATTATCGATCATGACACGCAGCAGAGCACGGTCGGTCAAGACTTGCGGGTCTTGCGTTGCGACGAGCCCGACGTGGAAACCCCGGCGATTGAGGATGACCCCGAAATCCGCCAGGGCTGCCGCCGCAATCTGGCGGAGCGGCAACGCTTCCAGCTGCACCGGTTGATGGCTGACGCGTGCAAGCCGCAGCAACTGCTCTATGAGATGCATGGCGCGCTCGTTGCTGACGACGAGGTCCTTCAGCAGGGCCGCGCGCTCCTCATCGGAATCGGCACGATCAAACATTTGCAGGAGCAATTTGATGCCGGCCTGCGGCGTTCGCAATTGATGGGCAGCAAGATCGGAAAAGCGCCGCTCCATCGTCAGCGAGCGGCCAAGCTTTCGCAAAAGATTGTTGAGCGAGTGGACAAGCGGCGCCAGATCCCGCGGCAGGGCTTTCGTGGCAATCATCGACAGGTCATCCGGCGTACGGGCACGGATCTGCGAGACCAGCTCCCGGACATTGGCGAGCCCGTTATTGATGGCGAGCCAGATGATGATGGCACTGACCGGCACAAGAATGAGCAGCGGAAAGGCGAGATTGAGAAGGATGTTATCGACGAGGCCTTCCCGAAGGATGATCTTCTCGGCGACCTCAATGGTCACGTCACTATTCGGGATCGGCAGAGCATAGACCCGCCAGAGCTCGTTCTGATAGGTCACATCGGTGAAACCGGCCGAGAACCGCTTGACCTCATCAGGAAAGGCGTTGCTGCTGGCAAAGGCCAGCGCTGACCCCCTCCAGGCGCGAAACGAATGGGCGTCGGCATAGTCGTCCGCGTCCTCGTTGAGAGCAAGCTGGTTGTCCATGGTGAAATCAAGATCCGGGACCTGCACCGTCGGTCTTGCCGTCAATCTTGTGAGGGGATGCTTCATCAACGACCAGAGTACATTGGCGTCATTGATCAACTGCGCATCGTAGATATTGTCGATCTCGCGCGTAGCACTGCGATAGGCGAAGATACCAACGATGGCGATCGTGATGATGAGCGTCGGGAGAATGCGGAGAAAAAGTCGTTGGCTAAGTGTCACTGCTGCCGCTCGACCATGTAACCGACGCCGCGGATCGATCGGATGAAATCAGTACCGAGCTTCTTGCGCAGGTTATAGACCGTTACTTCTATCGTGTTGCTCTCAACCGAAACATCCGTGTCGTAGAGCGCATACTCGATATCGTTCTTCGTGACGTAACGTCCGCTCCGCTCCATGAGAAGCCGCAGGAGATGGAACTCCTTGGCGGGGATGTGAAGCTGTACGCCATTTCGGCGGGCCACCATGGCCGAAGGGTCGAGCTCGACGTCGGCGCATCGAATGATTGTCTCGGTGCGGCCCTGCCGTCGCCGGATCAGTGCACGCAGTCGGGCGAGCAGTTCGTCAAGGTCGAAGGGTTTGACGAGGTAATCGTCCGCGCCTTCGTCCAGGCCGGCGACGCGGTCGCGCACGCTGTCGAGCGCTGTCAGCATCAGGATCGGAACGTCGTTGCCTCCCCTCCTGAGCGAACGGGCCACATCAAAGCCGCTCGCCTTGGGAAGATTGACGTCGAGGATCACGCATCCAAATTGGCTGTCGCGCAGCGCGTCGAGCGCCGTCTCGGCATCGCGGAACCAATCTAAGCCATAGGCGTGTTTCTCGAGTGCACGTTTCAGCGAGGAGCCGAGAATGTAATCATCTTCGACCAGGAGTATGCGCACGTCCGCATCCTTGCGATTTAAATTCTCACCATGCTTCATCGGTCTCGATTGAGGCCGAAATCCGGCGAAGATTTCCGCATGCTGTCGGAAACCCCTCTACGCTGGTGCGGATACTTCGAGACCGAACCGGATTGTATGATCAGTCGGCGGCAGACCGGCAGGCTTTGTTCCTGACGGATCGCCTCATCGCAACAGCCTCATGAACGGCGGGGCGTTTCAGGCCTCGACATTTCCGGCGCTCACGACAGTCGCGGCGGCGACAGGCGGTTTTGTGATGGAATTGCCGGTTTGGGCTCGAAAGAGATGAAGGCGTGCAGGTCGGACCACAAGTTGCAGGACTGCGCGATCCTTGATCGCGACATGATCAGGCAGGTGGACGATCGTTGCAGTCCCACTGCCCTCCACCGTGCCGTACACATAGGTGTCCGTGCCGATGCTTTCGGCGTAATCGACTTCGAAGCGGATCGGATAACCGTCGCCGCCACTGCCCTTGGCGAGTTCGAAATGGCTCGGCCGGACGCCGAGGATCACAGGTTCGCCAACGCTCGCCTCTCCCTGCTGTGCTGGAATATCCAGGCGGCCGAAACCCGGCACGTCGACAACAACATGACCCGGACCGGCCCCGGCAAGCACTCCATCGAAGAAGTTCATCTGCGGCGAGCCAATGAAGCCGGCGACAAACTTATTGGCGGGGGCCTCGAACAGTTCCAACGGTGTACCGACCTGCTCGACATGTCCGGCATTGAGGACGACGATGCGGTCCGCCATCGTCATGGCCTCAACCTGATCATGCGTCACATAGACCATGGTGGCGCCGAGCCGCTTGTGGAGACGGCTGATCTCACCACGTGTCTGAACGCGAAGTGCAGCATCCAGATTGGACAGCGGTTCATCGAACAGAAAGAGCTTGGGGTTCCTGACAATCGCACGACCGATCGCCACGCGTTGCCGCTGGCCGCCAGAGAGTTGTTTCGGGCGTCGGTCGAGGAGCGGCTCGATGGCGAGCATTCTCGCCGCCTCCGTCACGCGCCGATCGATTTCGGCCCGGCTCATCGTGAGGTTTTCGAGGCCGAAGGACAGATTCTTGGCAACGGTCATATGGGGATACAATGCATAGGACTGGAACACCATCGCGATCCCGCGATCCCCCGGCGGCGATGCCGTCACGTCGTCGTCGCCGATAATGATCTTCCCGCCGCTCACGCTTTCCAGGCCGGCGATCAAACGAAGCAATGTGGACTTGCCGCATCCTGAAGGGCCGACCAGAACGACGAATTCGCCCTCGTCCACATCGAGATCGACACCATGGAGAATCGAATGATGGCCGAAGCTCTTCCTGACATCGTTCAACTTCAGACCGGCCATGAATCCATTCCTTTTGATGTTCCTTCCGAAGGCAGCCGCGAGCACACCGGCAGTCGGATATCCTCCCTCATGTTCCCTACAGTCTGCGTGGAACTAATTAGTTCGTCAAGATGACGAACGTAATTTTCTGTTGCGGCGATTGTAGGTTTTCTCCGCCTGCAGGCGGGATTTTCAATAAATTGATCTCATCAGAGTTCGCGCCGGCGCGGGTTTCCAGCGGGGATCCCTCTCGGATATCCGACCCTACAATATCACCTTGATCGGTGATGGAACCCTCATTTTTGCCCGCTGCCGCCAGCGTTGTCGCGTTGAACAAATCTACGTGACAATCAAAGCGGCGGCGGCGGCAAGCGCCGCTGTTCCGGCAGGGTCTGGGGAGAGAAAAGCAGGTTGTGAACGTGGTTCAGCCCGATTGCGAGGGCCCCTACCAGCGTTGCCCGGCCGCCAAGAACACTTGCCTCGACATCGATGGCACGACGGCTCGCCTTGACGATACCGCGCCGGACGCCTTCGGCAATGAGAGGATGGCGGCCGATGCTGCCACCGAGAACGACGATCTTCGGATCGACGATCGCATTGACCGAGACGACAAGCAGCGCAGCAATGTCCGAGACTTTCCCGATCACTTCGACCGCGACAGGATCGTTCTCTTCGGCAAGGGCCAGGATGTCCCGGACGGAGGTATCCTTCTTGCCCCCGGAACGCTCGTAGAGCTCGCTGATTCCCCGAGCCGCTATCGCGCATTCCAGCGCGCCTCGTTCAAGGCTGTCCTTCGTATAGGGATCGGCGCCAAACGGCATATAGGAAATCTCGCCACCCGCTCCGTTCGCGCCGCGCATCAGTTTGCCGTCCTGAAGCACGCCAAGCCCGATGCCGGTCCCGAGCGAAATGAAGGCCACAGTATCGATTGCGGTCGCGCATCCCTGCCAGGACTCGCCGATGACGGCGGCGTTGACGTCGTTTTCCAGGACAACGGGACAGCCAAGCCTCTCGCTGAGCGTCCTGCCAATATCGATATCGGTGATATCGGTGAGGTTCGGCGCCATCGAGAGCGCACCCGTCGCGGGATCGACGACCCCCGGCGTTGCTATCGCCGCCACGAGGACGAAGTCCCTGGCAATGCCCATCTTTGCAAGCATGTCGGACAGCATCGCCTCCACCTGGTCAATCAGATGATAGCCGCCGCGACGGTCGGATGGATATTCGATTTCGCCGACAACACTCCCGACGATATTGCCGAGCACGATGCGTGTCGTCGTCGCGCCCATGTCGATACCGACAGCATAGCCGGCATCACCATTGACCTCATAGGTGATGGCTGTGCGGCCAATGCGCCCGCTCGTGACACCCTTTTCTCGAACCCAACCAGCTTCCTCCAGCGCCCTGATGACCTCGGACATCGTCTGCTTTGAAAGGCCGGTGATCTTTGAAAGTTCGGCTCGCGACGTGGGTCCGGCATGGAGCAGCACGTCCATAACCGCGCGCACGGAAATCTGTCGCAGCACGGGCGGCGCGTTTTCGGTCAATACCATCGTCTAGCTACCCCGCCAGATCCGTCTTCATCGTTGTATCGGTGTTCTGCTTTTTCCATGAAAGCCCGCCGATTTCAAACTGCTTGTTGACAGTCCGCAAGCGCGGTCATAATAAATTCGTCAACCTGCCGAACAAATATCGCAAAAGGACTGCAATTGTCAAATATTTCAACCATTGCGTCTGGCTTGCGACGGGCAAAAATCACTCATCGCGCGGACGAAGCGGGCGGATCTCAAGGCATGGTCGCCGGCGTCGACCTCGGCGGCACCAAGATCCTGGTAGGGCTTGCCGATCTACAGGGACGTATTCTAGCAAGGGCCGAAGAGCCGACCGAACATGGCGCGGACGCTCCTGTATTGCGGCAAATTCCGCGGATGATTTTGTCGCTGCTGCAGGAAAATCGCGAACGCGGTCCGTTGCTTAAGGCTGTCGTCGGCGTACCGGGGGCGGTCTCGCCGGAAACGGGGCTTGCTTCGCTTTCCCCTCACTTGGCCATCCCGGCCGATCAGCCGCTCGCTGCGTTGCTCGCACGTGCCTTGCCGTGCCCCGTCGTAGTTGAGAACGACGTGAACCTCGCGGCGTTTGCCGAAGCCACGCTCGGCAAAGGACAGGATCAGGATTCGCTTGCATTTATCGCCTTCGGAACCGGCGTCGGCATGGGGCTGGTCATCGGTGGAAAACTCTTCCGCGGCCGGCATGGACGAGCAGGAGAACTGGGTTTTCTTCCACTAGGTCCCAATCCTCATCAGGCGGCGCCGCAGGCACGCGCCGGTCTCTTCGAGGATCAGGTTGATTCGCCTGCAGTGCGCAGCCTCTATGGCGATGGCACCCTGCCGGTCGCCGAGATATTCGCTCGCGCTTTGGCTGGAGACGGGCAAGCTGTCGCCGCCATCGAAACGCTCGCGAAATCGGCCTCGGTCGGCCTTGCCGCCGTACAGGCCCTCTTCGATCCCGCCCTCATCGTGCTGGGCGGGGGCATAGGCTCGCGTCGCGAGTTCGTCGATGCCGTCAGGCGTCACATGCCGATGTTGCTGCCGTTTGAAACACGTATCGAGGCAACCGGGATCGGCCCTGAAGCCGGCATGCTCGGGGCGCTCATGCTCGGCCTGACCGACCATGCAGCAATTAAGAAGGCAGAAAAACAGGAAGCCGTCCGATGAGTTCAGCACAATCAAAATCACAGGTTCTGACACCGCTTGACGACGGACAGCTTCGCTCGTCGACGCCGGTGCTCGTCCCGTTCATGGCCCCGCGCCTGCAGGGTGATTGTCGACCGGAAGGTAGGATCGAGCTTTCGCTATGGGGCGCGGGCAAGCTCGTCAATCTGACGTTCACCGGCTGGAGCGCCCCTTTCACTTATGCACCGAACCGCGTGGAAGCGCATGGTGGAGGGCTCTATGTGGCGCAGTCGGCACCGGCGCTCTTCTTGAAAGGTGCAAAGCTGCGGACCTTCATCCCTGCCCGGCGCTGCGCATGGTGGGGCACGACGACGAAGCGCGAACCCATCGAACGGCAAGAGGGTCGCCGCATTGCCCGCACCGGCTGGGGCGTCGCCATCGCGGAGCAAAGGCCTGACGGCATCTTCGTGACGGCCGGTGCGACGATCGGGGAAGCGCTTGCAGCTCTTGAGCTCGACCAGACGAAACTGATTGCCGAGGCCAATGCCTATGTCACGCGTTGCGACGCGATGCCCGAGGCGCCTGCTCTGATGCGCAGCATGATCTCGCAAAGCCTGCACGCCGCCTTTTCGAGCATAAGACAGGACGAGCACGGCGCCTTTGCCGGCCTTGCCGCCGGACAGGCCTACAGCGCGCCGGCTCGCACCTATTACCGGGACGGCTATTGGACACTCCAGGCTCTCCTGGATCGGGAACCGGGCGCCGTCCGCGCCCAGATCGATCTTCTGGCACGAGGCGTGCAGGACAACGGCGAAGCGCCGAGCGGCGTCATCCTGACCGGACGAGGACAGGCCGAGGAATGGGAAAAGGTACGCGTGACAGATCCACGGATCAAGGAGGAGCACCTTCGACCCGGTGACTGGTGGAGCGACCATTTCGACAGCCCGCTCTTCTTCATTCTGACGATCGGCGATTACATCAATGCGACCGGCGACAGCTCGCCGCTTGCCCTCTACTGGGATAAGGTTTTGGCGATCTTCAATCGTTACTGCAGCTTCGACGAAACCGGAACAGGCTTGCCGATCAAGCCGCGGCATGATCGCGATTGGGCCGACAACGTCTATCGTCACGGTTATGTCGCCTATGATCTCGGCCTGTGGATCGGGGCCCTCGACGTCATCGCAAAGCACGGCGCCGCGCTCGACAAAGCCTTTGCGTCGAAGGCGGCAGCCGTGGCGCAAAAGGCGCGTGCTTCGCTGGACGAGGCGCTTCTGCAACCGGGCGGCACCTACGCGGACTACGGGACAAAGGCAGATTTCGTCGAAGACCATCTGACGCTCGACAGCCTGACGCTGCTTCGCTTCAAGGCGGTTTCTCCCGAGCGGGCGAAAGGCGTTCTCGCCAAGGTCCAGGAGATCCTGGAAAGTCGCAACAATGGCGAACAGCCTTACGGAGACTGGGGCGTGCTTTGCGCCTATCCGCCGTTCAAGCGCCCCAAGGATACGCGTGAGAAATCCTATTTCGCCTATCGCTACCACAATGGCTCGGACTGGCCCTATCTTTCCGGGCTCTATGCCGAGCAACGGCTTGCCTACGGCTTGGACGGCGCGGATTACCCGCTCGTGCGCTGGTGGGAGACCTGCCTCGAAGAGGGCTGGATGGGAGCGGTCGAATATTTCTCGCCACCCTGGGGACGCGGCTCGCTGCTTCAGGGATGGAGCAGCATGCCGGCCGCCGCCGCGCTTGCCTACAAGGATAGGCTGCCGGACGCGATCCGCTAGAGGTTTTGCGACCGATCGCCACCGAGGCGGTTTTTTGAAAGAGCAAATGCCAAAGGGCCGCCCGAAAGGCGGCCCTTGAAGTATGGAATATAGCGGGCCCCTATTCCTTCGTTGCGCCCGCCATCAGGCCGCTCATCAACATACGCTGCAGGGCTGTAAACATGACGAGCACGGGCAGCACCGAAAGCACCGACATCGACAGCAGCCTCGGCCAGTTGATACCGAAGCGCCCGACCGTATTGGCAAGCGCGACCTGGACTGTCCATTTGTCCTGGTCACTGATGATCAGGAACGGCCAAAGATAATCGTTCCAGCGCCATACGAGATTGAAGGCGAGCAGCGTGCCGATCGCAGGTATGGCGAGCGGAACAATGATCCGCCATAGGATCCGCCATTCCGGCGTACCGTCGAGGCGTGCCGCCTCCAGAAGACTGTCAGGAATGTTGGTGATGTATTGGCGCATGAGGAAGACCCCGGTCGGGGTTGCCGCCGGCGCGATGATGATGCCTGCCAGCGTGTCGAGAAGATTGAGATCCCGCAGCACCAGAAAGACCGGGATCATGATGATCTGCAACGGCACCATCAACGACGACATGATGAGCAGGAAGAAAAGTGTGTCTCCCTTGAACCGAAATTTCGCGAGCGCGTAGCCAGCCATGACGCTGATGGTGACGGACAGTAGCGCCGAAAGCACGGAGACAATGGCCGAATTACGGAAGAAGATGAGGAACTTCGCGCGCGACACCGTGTCGACGAAATTCTGCAAGGTCGGCTGGGCCGGCAAAATCGTTGGCGGCCACTGGAAGATCTCCTGTTGTGATTTCAACGAAGACAGGAAAAGCCAGATCGGCGGCATCAGGAAGACGAACAAGGTCAGCACGACGAAGGCCAGTCGCCAGGGAGAATAGATGCGTGTCATTTCTCGCTCCGCGATACGCGCAACTGGAAGATCGTGAGGAAAAGCAGGATGATGAACAGCACCACGGATTGGGCGGCCGCAACGCCAGCCTGCATCGGCTTTTGGAACGCGGTGTCGTAGATCGTCTGTATGAGATAGACCGTTGCCTTGCCCGGCCCGCCGCCCGTCAGCGATACGACGAGCTCGTAGACCTTGAAGGCCTCGATAGAGGAGAGGACCAGAACGACAGCGAGCGTCGGCTTTAAGAGCGGCAAGGTGATATGGGTGAATTGCCGCCACTTGCTGGTGCCGTCGATCGAGGCCGCCTCGTAGTAATCAGTGGAAATCGCGGTCAGGCCTGCAATGAAGATCATCATATTGAAGCCGGCCTGCGCCCACACCCAGGCGATGACGACGGCGATCTGAGCCATCGTGTCCTGTTCGAGCCATGGGACCGGGGCGAAGCCGATCAGTGAGAGCAGGTAGTTCACGAGGCCGTTATTGAGGCCGAAGAGCCATCGCCAGGCAACGCCGATGATCAGCAGGCTGATCATTGACGGGAAGAAGACGATCGTACGGACGAAGGCAAACAGCCTGGTCTGTGGCGCCAGCAGCAGAGCCAGCGCCAACGAGACGACAATGTTCAGCGGAACCGCGATGATCACGAAAAGAACGGTCTTGAGCAATGAAACCTGAAAATCGGCATTGCTCAGAAGCCCGATAAAGTTATCCAGGCCGACATATTGCGGCAGCGTGTTGGGCACCTGCGGAACGACGACCACACCCCGCTTGAAGAAGGCCATGAAGAGGCCCTGGACCAGCGGATAGAGCGTGAAGGTAACGAGGAGCGCCATTGTCGGCACCATGAGCAGGTAGGGCCATCCGAGGCTTGCCAGGCTGCCGCGCAGGCCTTTCGGCACCGGGTGGGGACCCAGTGCCGAACGGCCGTCTTCCAGTATGCCCGTCGTCACTTGCTAGCCTCAAGCGAGGCATCGGCTGCCTTCTTGATCTGCGATATGGCTTCGGCGGAGGTGACCTGACCGGCAACAGCCTGCGTGACGGCTGTCTTCACGGTCCCCCAGACGGCCTGCATCTGCGGCCAGGCCTGGTCGGTCGCAGCGTAGGCAGGGCTGGCGTTCAACTCGGCCTGCATTGCCGTGATCGCTTCGGTCGCGGCCGGATTGTCGTACTTGACGGCTGCTGCCTTCATATTGGCCGGGATCATGCCGAAGGTCTTGGCATATTGTCCCTGGATCTCCGGTGATGTGATCCATTTGATGAAATCGATCGCTTCCGGAAGATGCTGGCTCGTGTTGAAGGCCACGATATAGTCGCCTCCGTAGATCGACGAGGCGACCGTGCCCCGCGGCGTCGGGCCAGCCTGCCATGCAAAATGCGCGTTATCCGCCAATCCGGCGATTTGCCAGCTTCCGGACATATAGGCTACGGCCTGACCGGCTGTGAAGATTTCCTTCGGGTTGTCGGAGCTCGCGCCGGACCAGAGACCGGGCGGCATTGCAGCCTTCGTGATGTCGATGAACTTGTCGAGCGTGCTCGTCCACGCTGCCTCGTCCATGACGACCTTTACGGGTTCCTTTTCCGTGTAGATGTGGTTTCCGTACTGATATTCATGAATGATCCAGCGGCTTGCCGAAACGTCCCAGACGAGCGGATAGCGGGTACCGGACTTTTCTGCGACTTCCTTGATCTTGGGAACGAACTCATCCCACGTCCAACCGGTCGCGTGGTCCGGGACGGCAACGCCGGCCTTCTTGAAGGCGTCAACGTTCAGGAAGATGCCCGTCGAGGTCACACGCAACGGCGCGGCGATGACCTTGTCGTCGAGCTTGGCGCCATCACCCCAACCTTTGACGAAGTCGTTGATCCATTCAGGGCCGATCTCCTTTTTGAGGTCAACGAGGAACGGACGGATGACCGGCTCCATCGATGAGGTGAGCGACAGATCCGGCATGATGCCGGAGGCAGCATATTGCTGGAATTTCTGGACCATCCCATCATAAGGGGTGATCTCGAGGTCGAACGTCGTGTCCGGGTGGAGTTTTGTGTACTGATCGAGCAAGGCGCGCGTGTTCGCCTCTTCCTGGTCGTTGTCGACATACCAGACGATCTTCAGTTCGGATGCTGCCGCAAGCGAAATCGTCATCGCCAGGGCGCCTGCCGTCATCATCAATGTCTTGAGCGGTTTCATAGGGTTCCCCTTTTTGCTCCTCAAACTCTGGCAACGACCAGCCTCCAAATCTCCCTTTGGCCGATCGTTTGTTCGTAACCATGACGAATTAAATACGAGTTTTCGGCGGTGTCAACACAAACAAGATTGACAGGATGAATTAGTTCGTCCTGTTGACGAATAAAATGACGTGGCTTAATCATCCCCAAAGCAACGAGGATCGCCAATGGATATTTCAATCGAGCCCGATGGCGCTGACCTGCAGCAATCCATCGACAGTCTGGTGCGCGCTGGCGGGGGAACGCTTCTGCTGCAGCCGGGTCGGCACATTACGGGGCCAATTCGCCTGTTCAGCGGTGTGACACTGTCAATCGGGCTGGGCGCCACGCTCGAGTTCGTCCCTGATTACGAGCTTTATGCCGGAAATTCGGTGAGCGTCATCGCCGAGGGATCCGACCGCGCCTATATCGTTGCGCAGGAGGCCCATGATGTCGCGATCGTCGGCGACGGCAAGATCCTCGCCTCGGGCGCCGCCTTCAGCACCGGCTTTGACCAGACGGTCGGCACCTACACGCCGAGCGAAAAACGCCCACGAGTCCTGGTGTTCGAGGACTGCAGCAAGATCAGGCTGGAAGGCTTTGTCATCGAAGATTCGCCGATGTGGACGGTCCACCTCGTGCGCTGCCGTGACGTGATAGTCGAGAGCATCACGGTGCTTAACAATCGACAACTCCCGAATACGGACGGGATCGTCATCGACAGCTGTGCAAAGGTCGCCGTGCGCGGCGTCGTCATCAAAACGGCGGACGATGGCGTCTGCCTCAAGACGAGCCGCAGCGACAAGGGCATCGCACGCTGCGAGGAGATCGAAGTTTCGGACTGCCATGTCGAGAGCAACAGTTGCGCATTGAAGATCGGCACGGAAAGTTTTGGTGACATCCGCCATGTCGCTTTCACGCGTTGCGAGGTCCACGATTCCAATCGCGCCCTCGGCATTTTCTCGCGTGATGGCGGAGCGATTGAAGATATTGCCTTCTCGGACATAGATATCGATTGCCACGAAACGCCCGATGGTTTCTGGGGCTCTGGTGAGCCGCTCACAATTACCCAGCTCGATCGCCGGCCGGAGACGCCTGCTGGCGTCGTGAGCAACGTCCGCATCGAGAACGTGACGGGGAACTGCCAGGGTCCGATCAACCTCTTTGCAGAGCGAAGCGGCGGAATTACGGGAATGAGCCTCAGCAACATCAAGTTGACGATTGAGGAAGGCTCCCTGGGGACAGCGAGGCAATATGACCTGCGCCCCACGAGTGCCGACCTCTCGCCGCCCAAGGATCACGAGGGTCGTGGCAATGCCTGGCTGCGGGGAGCCGACGGAAAAATTGTCGGCCTCGTCGATTACCCAGCCGGCATGCCGGCGCTCTTCGCGCACAATATCGCTGAGCTCACGTTCGAGAACATCGAAATCCAGCGTCCGGAACCTCTGCCAAACGGCTGGAACACCGAGACCCTTTGCATCGAGTAATCGATAAAGGTCGATCATGCCAGGAATAGCCGGGCGCGGGACGTGACGGTCGATGCATGCGAAGAAGCGACGTCCACGACCCCGGATTATGGTTGCCCCGAAGCCGGTGGACGTCTCCAAGGGCTGAGACGGATTGGACTTACCGATCAAGCGGGACGTGCGTAAGGCTCCACAGGATCGCTATGTTGAAGACCAGCCGTCTGAAGGATTGCAACGGCGGCAGCTTGATGCCGCCCAATTGATTGCCGCGTGTTCGGTTTTCTCAGGTTTTCACCAAACTTAACTGTCAGCCCACATCCGGCCTCCTAAAATCCAGCAGACGCCGAGCCCCAAAACCATGTGAAGTAGATGCTAAACCGCATCCCGCGACGGAGGCAGGCAGTCGTCTTTAACGATGGAGGCCAGCATGCTCAACAAAGCCTTTGACGCCCAATGCTCTGCCGTAAAGGTGCACTGCACCGATGCGGCGCAACAGCGGAAAGCCGGTTTGACGCTTTTCGCGCTCGCCTTGGGAAGCTTCTGCATCGGCACATCAGAATTCGCAAGCATGGGAATCTTGCAGCTGTTTGCAGCAAGCCTGGGGATCGATCTGCCTGCGGCCACGAATGCGATCACGGCATATGCCTTTGGTGTCGTCATCGGCGCGCCGCTTGTCACGCTTGCCGCCGCTCGCCTGAACCGACGAACGCTGCTTCTATTGCTCATGACCCTCTTCGTGTGCGGAAACATCCTCTCAGCTTTGGCGACAGACCTCCGGATGTTTGCGGTGGCTCGTTTCATCAGCGGCGTACCTCAAGGAGCCTATTTTGGGGCAGGAGCCGTGGTTGCGTCGTACATTGTCGGGCCCGGACACGGAGGCAAGGCATTTGCGCTCGTCATGAGCGGCCTGACGATCGCCACGATCGTCGGATCACCCCTCGCCACCTTCCTTGGCCAAAATCTCGGATGGCGCAACACCTACCTCGCCGTCGCGTCTCTCGGCGTCTTGTCAACGCTGACGCTGTGGTTCTGGGTCCCAAAGACAACCTCCTTGGATGGCGGCTCCGTCGCCCGGGAGCTCGCCTCTCTCGGCAGATCGTCAGTCTGGTTGATGATGACGGTCGCCGCGCTTGGCGTAGCGAGCATCTTTGCCGTCTACACCTTCATCGGTGTTTTCGTGACCGACGTCGTTGCCATAGGGGCGGAATGGATTCCCGTTGCCCTTGCCCTGTTCGGCATCGGCATGACGGTGGGGAACCTGGTGGGCGGCAGGATTGCCGACGTGCACCCGGCGCGCGGCATTGTAGTCGGCTTTGGAAGCGCCATCATCGTGCTTGCGATTTTGGCCAGCTTCGGCTCGAACATCCCCACGCTCTTCGTCGGGCTTTTCTGCGTGGGAGCAACAATGATGACCGCGATACCGACAATCCAGGTCCGCCTCACAAGACTTGCGCCGGAAGCCCCGACCTTGATGGGCGCCATGAACCTGGCCGCGCTCAATGTTGCGAACGCCATCGGCGCTTGGGCGGGTGGGCTGGCCATCGGCAACGGCTTCGGCTTACTGTCGGCAGTATGGGCCGGGTTCTGCCTCACACTCCTGGGCTTAGCAGTATTCGCGCTGATCCTGCGTGGCAGCCCGCAGACAGCGTTAGCGCATTGAGGTGACCTAGCTCCGTAAGTGAACTTGACCTCTACCTCGGTCGAGGAATCGATAGAAAGTCAGGTTAGCTGGCGTATTGATCGCCAGCTAACCTGGATTGGCCGGAACCATCGGTCGATCAAAGTCGGAAACTCGAACGCTAACTTGGCATTGCCTCAATTTGCGGCGAATCGAGCGGCTCTGCCCAGCGAAGACAGCGCTTCATGAACCTCTCGCTGCGGCTTGATGACGTCAGGTCGATCCAGGCTACGAAGAATGGGGCACGACAGAAGATCTCGCTTCCTTTCAATCAAAATGGGCCGCTCAGCCGCGGCCCACCCTGGCACCGGTAGATCTCGAAATGGTGCGCTCGGCATCGGAAGGCCGGTCAGTGCGCGACAAGTACCATCTTCTGGTTTACCAGCTCTTTGATACCGGCGCCTGCGAGTTCTCGACCGTAACCAGATCTCTTCACCCCTCCGAATGGAAGTTCCGGTCCGGTAAAGGAGGATGTATTGATCCAGACCGACCCCGTCTCGACCTGCGAAGCGAGGGACTTGGCGCGCTCGACGTCGGCAGTGAAGATCGCCCCCGAGAGCCCGAAGTTCGAGTCGTTGGCGATTCTGACGACGTCATTATCGCTCTTGATGACATGCACCTGCGCCACAGGACCGAAGAACTCCTCGAAATAGGCGGGATTATCCCGGGACACATTGGCGAGGACAGTCGGCTTGTAGTAGGCACCCGGCCCTTCGATCACGGTGCCACCGACCAGAACGCTAGCTCCGGCCTTGACGGCGCGGTCCACCTGCCCCGCGATATCGTCGCGGGCTCCGATGGACGACATCGGCCCCAGACCGACGGTTTCATCCATTGGGTCGCCGATTTTGATGTTCGTGAAGTTCTCAACGAGCTTGCGAACGAATTCATCGGCGATCTTCTCGTGGATGAGGAAGCGTTTCGCACCATTGCAGACTTGTCCGCACCCGCGGAGCCTGGCTTCTACCCCGGCGGCGACTGCCTTATCGACGTCCGCATCGTCTAGGACGACGAAGACGTCGCTTCCGCCCAGTTCCATCACCGACTTCTTAAGGTTCTTGCCTGCGTTGGCCGCTACGATGCTACCCGCGCCCTCGGAGCCGGTGAGAGCCACTCCCTGGATGCGATCATCAGCGATCAGCTTCGAAATCTGGTCGCCCGTCGCGAAGATATTCGTCCAGGCACCCTCCGGTGCACCCGCTTCGGCAAACAGTTCTTCAAAGGCGACGGCAGCCTGTGGAACCATGCTGGCATGTTTGGCGAGAACGGGATTGCCGATCGCCAGGTTCGGCCCGGCCACGCGGATCAGTTGGTAGAAAGGGAAATTCCAGGGCTCGACGGCGACGACGACGCCGATCGGATGATATTCCAGCCATGCGTCGCCCTTCGGTGTCTCCACCTTTTCGCGGGCAAGAAATGTCTCGGCGTTGTCGGCATAGTACCGGGCGATATCGGCTGTGATCCGCACCTCGGTGCGCGCTTCGTTGATGCGCTTGCCCATTTCCAGAGTGAGAATGCGTGCCAAGTCGTCCACGCGCTCGCTCACCAGTTCGGCAAAGCGGTGCAGGACCCTGAGCCGCGGTGCTCTGCTACCCTTGCACCAAGGCGATTTGTAGAGGGAATGCGCCAGGGTGAGCGCCTTTTCGATTTCCTCCTCGCTGTGGTTGTCGAATGTCCTGAGGACCTTGCCGGTCGCCGGATTTACACTTTGATATGCCATGTCATGCTCTCCTTTCGATGTCGGTCGAAACGACTTTTCTTGAGGTTTGGATGCACGCGCTCGTGTAGCTCCATGGTCCGAGCCGGGTCGGGACCAGTTGAAGTTGCGGCGGTAGCGGATTTAATTTGCGGTCAGAATTCCTGCGCCGTCGGACGCAGCAGGATCTCATTGATGTCCACGTCATCGGGCTGCTCGATTGCAAAGGTGATCGCCCTGGCAACGGAACTCGCGGGGATCGCGGACTTGTAGAATTCCATGACAGCTCCTTGCGACGTGCCGCTGGTCGTGTGTTTGAGATCGCTCTCGACAGCGCCAGGCTCGATCGAGGTCACCCTGATCTTGCCTCCGATCTCCTGACGCAGGCCCTCAGAAATGGCCCGGACGGCGAACTTGGTGCCGGAGTAGACCGTACCACCCGGTGCGAAGACCTTGACCCCTGCGACGGAACTGATGTTGATGATGTGTCCTGTTTCCTGATTGATAAACATCGGGAGAACGGCGGCAATGCCATACAGGGTGCCCCTGAGGTTGACGTCGATCATCGCGTCCCATTCTTCGGTATTGACTTCCGCCATCGGGCGGATGGGCATGAGTCCGGCATTGTTGATCAGGACATCCAACCTTCCAAAATCGGACGCCACCGTGTTCACGACCGCCTTGAACTGGTCCTTGTTTGCCACATCCAGTTCATAGGCTTTTGCTTTGCCGCCGGAGGCGGAAATATTGGAAGCGACTTCGTCGAGTTTGCCTCGCCGGCGCGCGGCGATCGCGATCTTCGCTCCCCTTAAAGCGAGCATCCGGGCAGTCTCCGCGCCGAGGCCCGTGCCTCCGCCTGTGATCAGCACGACTTTTCCTTCGATATTGGTCGTCATCTTCTTTGCTCCTCTCCTGAAATGGTGAACTGCCTGTCTGCCAGATCGGGATCCATGACGGACACGGCAGCCCGGGCGACAGCGATATCCTGCTCCACCGATCCTGCGCTTGCTCCCACCGCGCCGATCAGCCGCCCCTCACGCACCACAGGGAGTCCGCCGCCGAAGATTATGACGTTGCCGCCATTGCTCTGATGGATACCGAAAAGCGGCTCACCGGGCTGGGCCAGTTTTGCCAGGTAGTCCGTCTTTTTGTCGAAGAGCCTCGTCGTGACGGCCTTCTTGATGGCCAGATCGATGCTGCCGATCAATGCGTCGTCCTGGCGGATAAAGGCAATCAAATGCCCTCCGGCATCCACCACCGCGATATTGTATGCGATGGCAAACTCCGCCGCCTTTGCTTCCGCAGCTGATAACATCAGCTTGGCGTCATCCAGGGTGAGTGTGGAGATAAGCCTGGTCATCCCGTGTCCTCAGAATATCCGATGGTGACGCAGCATTCGCAGAACTTTTCATACCAACGAAAATACGCCGGGTGATCGGTCGATGCGCGTTCCATCACTTGATTTGGATGTAGGCTAACATCTTGCTTCGCTGACGCACGCTAAACGCCGTCAATGCGCGTGAAATCTGGAATACGTTGCTCTTGTTTGAATTAATAAGGCCGGTCGCAGACGATGGAAGATCTTCAGAGCCCTCAATCAAATGCTGGTTTTAAGTTGCATAAAGGCAGTGTCGTCCGCGCGGTCTGGGCGCGGCCGATCCGCTCATCGTACTGCAAATGCGCGCCATACGCGGTCTGGACAACACAGCTATTCCCGGGGTTTCGCGATAATAAGCGCTGTTTAGCAAAACACCGCAAACACGGGCGGCGATGATCGGCGCTATCCCGAAGGCCGCGACTGGCTCGACTGATGCGTGAAGCTCAGGGTTTTATCTGCGCCGGGAACGGAAGCCACTGCATGGCCAAAGGCTCGCATTATGAAGCCAGCATTCCCGGCATATTCGCGGTTGGCTTGCGAGCAAGCCTGTGACGGGCGCAACAACGGATCAATGGGTGGCCGTTTGAGAAATCCGGCAAATCGCGATGTCAACAGTGCCTGAAATTCTGCAGCTCCGTCACGAGGTTGCGGGCCTTTTTCAAGTCGGGCGTATCAAATCCATCCTTGAAGCGGCTATAGACCGGTTCAAGGATGCTCTTGGCGTCATCGACCCACCCGTTATCTCTTAACACGACAGCAAGATCTGTTGCACAACGGATCCTCCAACCCCACGCGCCGTTCGCTTCCGCCGCTTGTAACGATTGACGCAAGGTTGAAATCGCTTCGTTGTCGTCTCCAGCTGCTCGTTCCTTGACGGCCCGCAAACGGAGCAATTCGGGTACCATCGAACGCTGCGGTCCGATCTCAAACAGGTAACCGAGTATACGGGCAGCCTCGTCCACATGGCCGATCGAGTATAGAGCCTTTATCAAGAGCGCGTAGTAAACGTGACGCCCGAGCTGCCGGAGTCCTGTGCGAAGTTCATCGAACGCTGCCATAAGTCCATTCGAGTCCGTGCGAGCGCCTGAAAGGACGTAGAGCGCCTCCGCGTAACAGTTCGCCACCGGAAGCCACGCCGGCATGCCGTGCCGATAAATCGTATCCTTCAAGTGCTCGGCGTAGCCCTTAGCGAGAGCGTATTCCTCACATTCACTTAATATGAAAAGCGCCCCGTGGGTATAGCACGAGATGAGCGTCCACCCATGGTGGGCTTCCAAAGCCTCACGCGCGCAGATCTTGACCCTGCTCAAACCGGTCCCGGGCCTAACCGAGCCCAGCCACTGCAGTGCGGCCAGCGTTGTTTCGCTCCTGATTTTCGGATCGAGGTCGAAGCGAGAAGCTGCGCCATCGGAAAACCGCCGCACCTCCCGACTTAGCTTCTCCATCCTGGCGATCGCGGGTGGATATTCACAATGAATGATCTCCAGCTCCGTAAGAAGGATCTCATGTTCCCATCGCGCCGCACGATTGTTCGAACGTGTAGCAACGCGTTTCAACCGTTTGAGTATCTTCCGGGCCTCGGTCTGATGACCAGGGAGGAGCCAGTATCTCGCCAAGGCGCCCAAAGCCTGGCACTCGGCATTCGTATCACCGATTCGACGTGAAAGCTGGATCGCAGTTTCAAACGTCTCGATGGCTTTCTTTGCATCGGCGGAAATATAGCTGCTCACGGCCGCAAGCCCTACGAGCAGTTTGAGCTTCAAGGCGCGATCATTGCAGCCGATGCGATCGAATTCGGCCAGCGCCTGTTCGCAGTTTCTGCGGGCCTCTTCGCTCAAAGACAACTCATGCCACAGAGGTATGCCTGATGCGACCAGTTGCATGCCAAGCAGCGGATCGCCGCGAAGAAAAAGCGTCCAGCCTATAGCCTTGCGCAAATCGTCCGCATGGCCGGCGTAGATCGCATGCCACTGCCGGGCCGGAAGCCTCGCCTGGTCGGCATTCGCACGAGCGAGGATACCCAGCAGAAGACGGGCATAGGCATCCGACACCGCACTCAACTCTTCCGAGGCTTCCAGCAGATTGCCTGCGAATGCTCGAGTACTGTCGAGAAGGCGGTATCGCATCCCGCCTGCTATCTGTTCGACACTTAACATCGACTTGGCGCGCAGCCCGGCGACGGCATCAAAAACAATCGTTGGATCGAGATCAGGATGGACAACGACGCTGACGACCGCATCCATATCGAACGTACCCATGAAGATCGAAATGGCACGCAAAACGGCTGCCTCGCTCTTCGTCAGGAGTGCATAGCTCCATTCCAACGTCGCGAGCAGGGTCTGTTGACGAAGCGGTCCCTCCTCACCACGCCCGACCAGTGTGGTGAAACGATCGCCAAGTTCTTTGAGAACATCGGGAGGACTTAGGCTTGTTAGCCGGGACGAAATGAGTTCAATGGCGAGAGGCGATCCATCGAGCCGTCTGCATATCTCGGCTACCGCAGAGGCATCCCCATCCTCAATCATGTATTTCCCCTTCTCGGACGCTCGTTCGACGAGAAGTTGGGGCGCAGAGTAAACAAGGACCTGTTTGGCCGTGTAGGCACGGCCAGGCGGCGGAACTTCCAGAGGAGCAAGCCAGAAAACCTCTTCTCGCTTCGCGCGGAGAGCCTGGCGGCTCGTCGCGACGATCCGGACGTCCCTGGTGTTGGCAAGGATGACATCGCATAGATGCGCAGCGGCGTTGAGCACATGTTCGCACGTGTCCAGCAAAAGCAAGGCCTTGCTTCGAGCAAGGATCGATGTGATCGCCTCGAGGTGATCCTGACTACCTGAACTGATGCCGAGAGCCGCGGCAATTGAAGGGATAACGAATTCTTCGCCAGCCGCCCGAGAGAGATCGATGAAAGTGACGAGACCTCCCTCCTCGTCTTCAAGCAACTGCACAATAGCGATCGCCACCGTTGTCTTTCCGATGCCCCCAGGGCCAACAATCGTCGTCAGACGGTTGGCGGCAATACTGCCTCGCAATTCGGCGATTTCGGCATCCCGCCCGATAACCGTGCCCAATTCGGGAAATCGGGTATTTGCCACAACGGGCAGATCCGCAATGCTCGGGATATCTCCGGCAACCACCTGATCGCTTAGCCGATAACCGCGGCCTACAAACGTCCTGATATAGTCCTCAGCGGGAGAATATTCCCTTAGTGCCCGCCTGAGCGAAGCGATCGTCACTTTCAGATTGGCTTCATGGACAAAGATGCCGGGCCACGCAGCGTTGTACAGCTCTTCCTTGTGTACCAACTCGCCCTTCTTCCGGGCCAGGGTCACGAGCATCTCCATTGCCCGGCCGCCAAGCTGAACCTCTTCGGCACCGCAAAACAAACGGCGATGCTCCCCGTGAAGGCGAAAGGGACCAAATGCGACCACATCATCCGGTTCCGTCGATACCATATGTTCCTCTTCGCGCGCTCAGGGTCGGCTCCGCGCAGGAATGATATCGACGTCCTTATCGCGCGCGGGCGGACGCGGTAATTTCCAGGTCATCACGGGTGACCAACGGGCACAGAGTGCCTGTCATCTATGGTGTATTGGACAAATCTACCCCATTCAACTCATGTTAATATGCGGTGTCCATCGCTAGCCGATAAAATTTCGTCGATGGGAACCCGACGCTTTAACCGTCAAATCGCCCCCTGACGATATTTTCCGGGCAAGTGCACCTTCCGCGGCGCGCAAAAATCTCGTCAAAGCGCGTGAAATCTCGGCCCATCAGCACCAATTTTCTGCGGCGGCAAACGAACCCACTCCATTATTTACCGGATTTTACCCGTCCCTGCAGCGGGCTTCTGTAAGATCAGAATTGGATACATGTGGATTGGATTGCATCGCCCTAGAGGGCAAAACCATTGAGGGGAACCGAAATGGCGTCTCAAGGTAACAACGGGCATTTTGGCTTCGGGCCATATCGGCTGCATCCTGCTGCGAGGGTTCTCCTGCGAGGCGACGATCTGCTTGCTATAGGCAGCCGCGCCTTCGATATCCTGGTCGCTCTCGTGCAAAATCACGGACAGGTCCTCTCCCACGGCGAAATTATGGCGTTCGCATGGCCCGGTCTCAATGTAGAAGCCTCCAACATAAGGGTGCAAATGACGCATCTGCGGCGCGAAATTGGCTGCGGTGAAAACGGCAATCGCTATATCGCCAGCGTGGCTGGTCGCGGCTACAGCTTCGTCGCGCCAGTCACATGGGAAGGGGTATCCGACCCTGAGCAGGCCCGGCCTGCCAACTTGAGCGACGATCAGAACTCCGACAATGGATCGCACACGGCAACGACAACTTCCTTGCCGCCTCGTTTGAGCCACCCTATCGGCCGGGACGGGAGTATCGCCAAACTTTCGCAGATGGTGACGAAGCGCCGCTTCGTGAGCATCGTGGGAACGGGAGGGGTCGGCAAGACGACTCTCGCAATTTTGGTGGCGCACGTTCTCCCTGCATTTGAAGCCGCGTATTTTGTCGACCTTAGTACCATCGACCATGAAAAAGCGGTTACGGGAGCGGTTGGCGCAGCACTCGATGTTCCCTTTTCGACAAACGACGGCATTGGTCACGTTATCAGCCAGCTACCGCCGCGACGTACACTCGTGATCCTTGATAATTGCGAGCATGTTATCGACGCAGTGGCCCATACGGTGCATTCGCTGCTCAGGCGAACCGCGAATGTGCATATTCTCACCACGAGCCGGGAAGCGTTCCGCCTGCCAGGCGAGGCCATCTACCTTCTCCGACCGCTTGCCGTACCTCCGCACACGGAACGTTTGAGTGCCGCTCAGGCGCTACTTTGGCCGGCAATCCAGCTTTTCATGGAACGTGCGGTCGATAGCGGCTACCTCGAGCCGTGGGGCGACGAGGAGGCAACAACGATAGCGGCCATTTGCAGGAGATTGGACGGCAATCCGCTGGCGATCGAACTTGTGGCAAGCCGCATGGGATCCTACGGTCTCTATCGGATTGCAGAACTGTTGAACAACCAGCTCGCTTTACGATGGAGAGGTAACCGATACGCCAATCCCCGCCACCAAACCGCAGAAGCAATGATGGATTGGAGTTACGCTCTTCTGTCAGACCTGGATCAACAGGTATTCAGGCGATTATCGGTATTCCCGAGCGAGTTTTCGCTCGATGCAGCCCTTACAATGTTGGACGACGACGGTTTCGCGCAAGCGGAGATCGTCAAGTCGATTGGCAATCTTATCGACAAGTGCCTCCTTTCATTCCACTCGGGTACGGGACCTGCGCACCTCAAGTTACCGGGCATCGTTAGAAGCTACGCGGAGTTCAAGCTCCTTGCCTCCGGCGAAAGCGTCGAACAGCGCCAGTCTCTGTACCACGCTCAAGCACCTCAACAATGCTGTGCGAGCATGGTTGTTTCTTCGGATGCCCGACAGGCGATGCAACTCCGGGCATCCTAGATCGCGCTTGCATTTCCGGCGTTCAAGACAGTGACGAGCTGGCGATGAAGGGTCTGAGGAACCTCGGACAGCGAGGCCTTCGCACGCGATCTACCGCGGCGAAATCGCAGGATTTAACCACAATTAATAAGCGTCTGAAGCTCGCTTGATGGATTATCCCCGATGTCGCCATCAAGCGCAAATGATCGGAGAACGCTGCATGTCCCGAAACCTTGGACTTATTCTCAGTGCCCTTGTAGCGTTCGCGAGCATATCTCCCGCCGCGGTCGCGGCGGACCTCAAAGCCAAGACCGTCGTCCTTGTTCACGGCGCTTTCGCCGACGGATCGTCCTGGCAGAAGGTCATCCCTCTCCTGGAAAAGGCAGGATTGAAAGTTGTCGCCGTCCAGAATCCACTGGAGTCCCTGGAAAGCGACGTGGCCTTCACCAAGCGCGCGATCCGCGATGCCGAAGAACCCATCGTGCTCGTCGGTCATTCGTGGGGCGGCGTGGTCATCACAGAAGCGGGTAATGACCCGAAGGTGAAATCGCTGGTCTACGTGGCCGCCTACGCGCCTGATGCCGGTCAATCGCTGGTCGACGCCGCCTCCAAATACCCCGACCAGGAAAGCCGAAAGACATTCCTCAAGGATGAGGATGGTTATCTCAAGATAAGCGATGAGGGGATCTCCAAGTACTTCGCGGCTGGCCTGTCACCGGACGAGCAGAGGGTCGTTGCGGTCGTGCAGGGACGGTTCCATGTGCGCGCCACCACCGCACCCGTCAGCCATGCCGCCTGGCGTGACAAACCTTCATTCATGGTTGTGGCAACTGAGGATCAGATCATTGCTCCCCAGATGCAAAGGGACCAGGTGAAATCTGCGAAAGCCGAGATGATCGAGGTCCCGTCCGGTCACATTGCGATGCTGTCCCATCCCAAAGAAGTTTCCGATCTCATTGTGGAAGCGGCCCGATAGCTGCAAGACGTCGTGACCATCCGTCGAACCGTACCGATTTAATCACATCAAGTGAGGAGGCAGTCATGAGCAAGGGTAAAGTGCTTGTCGTCGGGTCGAACGCCACCCGGATCGAGATTCGAGGCGGGGGAACCGGCCCGACCGGCCAATATCTCAACGAAACCGTGGTGCCAGCCATGGCTCTTGATGATGCCGGATATGAGATCGTGCTGGCGACGCCAGACGGCACCAAGCCGCATATTGATCCTGTGTCGAACGTTGCAGAGCACTTTGGTGGTGATGAAGCGGCTCTGCAGCGCGGTCGCGCCTTTTTCAATGACAATCCGGGAATGAAGAACGTCCGGACGTTGAGATCGGTGATCGACGAGGGGCTTGACGGATATGCAGGTGTCTTTGTGCCCGGCGGTCAGGCGCCGGTCGTCGACCTCATGCAGGACGCCGATCTCGGCGAAATCCTGCGCCATTTCCACGCGCGCCGGAAGCCCACCGCCTTTCTCTGCCACGGTCCGATCGCCTCGCTCGCCGCGCTGCCGCAGACGAAGGAATACCGGGCTGCATTAATTTCCGGCGACCTTGCCAAAGCGTCCGAGTTGGCGAAAGGCTGGCAATATGCGGGCTACAAGATGACGGTATTCTCCGCTAGCGAAGAGAAGCCGATCGAAGAACAGATTCTTCACGGCGAGCTCTATTTCAACATGCCTGATGCATTGAGCCGAGCAGGCGGCGACGTGACCACAACTCCGGTCGACTTCTCCCCTCATGTGATTGAGGATCGCGAACTGATCACAGGCCAGAACCCGCGATCGGATCATCCCCTTGCAGCGAAATGGGTCGATGCCCTCAACCGGGTGGCCGTTCTGGCGTGAACTGGTGGAATACGGCGCGGAAAGTGTTTGGCACCTTCCGCGCCGCCACGCCGGCAATGTCTCTCCGCAAGGATTTGTCCTTGCGAATTCCATCAGGAGCTTGCGCCATGACGCAATCACCGACCAAAATTACTGCCATCCTGACTGCTCACCTCGGCAAGGCGGCCGAGTTACGAGCACTGCTTGTTGGCATGGCACCGCTTTGCAGAGCCGAACCAGGCAATCTGCGTTGGGATGTCTGGCGCGACCGGACGCATGGCGAGCGCTACGTGCTCGACGAACTGTATCTGGATGCCTCTGCTGTAGAGGCACATCGCCAGACGGCGCATTATCAGGCTTATCTGGCCAAGATCCCCGAGCTTGCCGAGCGAACGGCCTGGGTATTGGAAGCTGTGGAGATCGGATAGCAGGCAGAGATACGGTCGCTGCCAGTCCGCCTAAGACGCCGCCGCTACCGTTTTCCGGCTGAGGATGCCGATCACGAGGGCGCCGCACAGCGCGGCAATAGCTGCAAAGCCGAACACCCCTGGTAACCCCTGCGCTTCGACAGTGAGGCCTCCAATAGCCGCCCCACTCGAAATGGCGACCTGAAAGGTCGTCAACATCAACGCACCGGCGCTTTCTGCTTCGTCGGATGCTGCCTGCGTGACGAAGCTCTGAACGCTCACTGGCAGGGCGCCGAAGGCAAACCCCCACAGTGCGGTCGCGACGAAAGCAACGCTTGGAAGGCTGCCGGCCAGCGCTAGCGCCAATGTTGTTGCAGCGATCCCGGTAGCCGCGATGACGATGGATAGTGCCGTGTTGCGCTCGGAAACAAAACCGCCGAACAGATTGCCGATGAAGCCGCCGATCCCGAAGGCCAGCAGAACCGCAGATATCCCCTCGACCCCAAAATGTGGAACGGTTTCGAGGAAGGGCCGAATGAAGGTGAAACCGGCGAAATGACCGGCGACCACCAGCAAGACGGTCAGAAGGCCCAGTCTGATTGCCGGGCGGCGTAGCACCGTGGCCATCGTGCCCAATCCTGCAGCGCCGACGGACGGCATCGCAGGTAGGGTTAGGAGTTGGGTCATGAAGGCAAGACCGCCGACCGCAGCCGCGATGACAAATGCAAAACGCCAGCCATAGACTTCTCCGACCCAGGCACCGACGGGTGCAGCGCAAACCGTTGCAACGGATACGCCGGTCATGATGATCGCCATCGCCCGGGGCATCAGCCGCTCGGGAACAAGCCGCATGGCGAGCGCCAGCGACAAGGCCCAGAAGCCGCCGAGCGCGATCCCCAGCAACCCTCGAGCAACAAGAAGCGTCGCGAGCCCATCGGCGAATGCCGCCAGGAGACTGGAAATGATGAGCAGGGCGGTCAATCCGAGCAGAGTGAGACGACGGTCAAACCGGCTGGTGCCAATGACAATTGCAGGACCTGCTATCGCGCCGATCACAGCGGTCATGGTCACCGACTGGCCGGCAGCGCCGATACTGACGTGAAGATCTTGTGAAATCGGTGTGAGCAGGCTCGCCGGAAGAAACTCGGCCGTTACGAGGCCGAAGACGCCGAGCGAGAGCGATACGACTCCTGCCCAGGCCGGACTGGCCTCCTTGTTGCTGGTATGGAAGCCGTTGGCTTCGGGATTGATGTTCATTGCCGTCTCCAGAAATTGTGCTGACAAGGCTAGACGGCTCGCGCTGGTGTTTCTATGCTAGAAAATCTACAAGACATGACCGTTCGTCCAAATAACGAGGACACGATGAGCGACGCACTGACGGAAATGATGCGGGGGCTTCGTCTTGACGGCGTCGATTACGGTCGTTGCCAGCCGTCGGCCCCGTGGGCGACCGCGTTTCCAACAAAGAGTGAAGCGCAGTTTCATTTTCTGGCGGCCGGAGAGGCATTCGTGCAGACGCCGGACGGAGAATGGATGGAAATGCACCCGGGTGATGCGGTCCTGCTGCCGCGGGGCGATGCCCATGTGCTTGCAAGTGCGCCAGGCATAGTTCCGACGCCCGTCGAAGCCCTGCCGCGCAAGGCGGTCTGCGATGGCATCGTCGATCTGCAATGCCCCTGTGCGGATAGCAAGAACCTGCTGTTCTTCGCGGTCATGCGTTTCAATGTCGACAAGCGCCATCCGTTGCTGCAACTGATGCCCGATGTGATGCGCACAAGCGATCTTGCGGCCAGTGAACCTTCGATTCCGTCCCTGCTCGATGCGATGATGCGCGAGGTCGATATGAACCGCGTCGGGGCTGGCGGTATCCTCGCCCGGCTTGCGGATGTTCTGACCGCGACGATCATCCGCGCTTGGGTGGAGCACGGCTGCGGCGACTCCTCTGGATGGTTGACCGCCGTTCGCAATCCCGATGTGGGCCGGGTCCTGGCAGCGATCCATCTCGATCCGTCCCATGACTGGACGGTCGACGAACTCGCTCGCAAGATGGGCGCCTCCCGTTCCGGGTTTGCAGAGCGCTTCGCCAAAACCGTTGGCGAGACACCCGCTCGGTACGTCGCCCGCATGCGCATGCACCAGGCGCATCAATGGCTGCGGGAAGGGCAGCGCGTGGCTACGATTGCCGAACGTCTTGGCTATGAATCGGAGGCGTCATTCAGCCGGGCGTTCAAACGCATCATCGGCGCCCCGCCCATGACGTTCCGAGGGCGACCGCAGGATGGTCGTGCTTCCTCGCCGGAGCGTCTCATTTGATGGGAACCTAAGCGCCGAAACGCCATGACTTAGCAGCAGTGCTCCGGTCCTTCCGGCGAGATTGCCAGAGCCCAGCGCTATTCCAGGAAGTCACGTGATCGATCGAGATCATAACCGGGAATCTGAAGAAGCGTCAGCGTGTCTCGTGATGGGCAGCCGACAGTCGAAGTAATCGGCCTCGCCCTCCTCACGGCGTCACTAGCCTCGATAGGCTCGCTCGAGATCGGTGATGACGATCTTCTTCATCTTATACATTGCCTGTAATACCCGTCCTGCCTTCTCCTTGTCGGGGTCGGAGACCATCCGCAGCAGGATCGTTGGCGAGACCTGCCAGTAGACGCCGAACTTATCCGTCAGCCAGCCACAAGGCTGTTCCTTGCCGCCTCCAGACGTCAACGCGTTCCAGTAATAGTCGGTTTCCGCCTGGTCGTCGGTTTCGACCAGGAAGGAAAACGCCTCATTGTATGGCACATGAGAGTGAGCGTTCAGAGCGGCTATCGGCAAGCCCTCCAGTTCGAAGCGGACAACCGACAACTCAGGATCAGGCAGATCGATGCGCCCGAGTATCCTCGATCCCTTGAAGACCGACGTGTAGAACTCCACGGCCTCCTCGGCCTGAGACGCGAACCAGAGATGGGGATAGATTTTCATACGGCTTCTCCTTCAGTCGAGGCGACCGGCAGTCCGGCCATTGTCGGCCTGGATCAATGACCCATCCCAATCACGCTCAAAGCCGATGTCCTGCAGTCGGTGGTTGGAAAAGCGTGCAAGATATCCCATCGTCCACCGGTGCCTGATGCCAGCGACCAAGCGAACCACCTGTTGGATGGTCGCTGTACGAAGCGGTTCGAGCGTCGCCATGGATAGCGGGGCGGGTTCAGCGGTGTTGAGACCGCAACTTCCATTTTGGGCGAGAGTAATAGTCACAGCAATCTCCATTTCCAGAACCTGACATTGCCATCCGCTAGATCGAGAAAGGCGTTGTCGATGGCCGAGAGTGCGCTGCTCCCGGCTGGACGACAAACGAATATTCGTGCAGGATTTGTGAGCAATAGTCACAGGTGAACCGATGCCGAGACGACTTCCGCCTCTCACCACGCTTCCGGCCTTCGACGCTGCGGCCCGTCATCTGAGCTTCACCAAAGCAGCGGCAGAACTCCATGTGACGCATGGAGCTGTCAGTCGTGCCATCCGCAACTTGGAGGAACAACTCGGCACCCGGCTTTTTGAACGGGGAACCCGCTCCGTCCAACTGACGTCGGAAGGTGCCGCCTATGCTGCGGAGATCGGCGCAGCGCTGGATCGGATAGGTGCTGCGACAATCGTCGCAAGCGCGCCCAAATCAGCAGGTGTCCTCAATGTCAGCACGTCGGACGGCTTTGCCGGCCGGTGGCTTGTGCCGAGGCTCCATCGCTTCCATCGCGCCAACCGTGACATCGATGTGCGTCTGTCGACGTCCGGCACGTTTTCGGATTTCATCAGAGACGGAATTGACATCGCGATCCGCTACGGCGCCGGAGGATATGACGGCGTGATATCGGAATTCCTGGCTGAGGAAGAGGTTTCGCCTGTCTGCAGTCCGGAGCTGCTGCAGGGGGAGCATGCGCTGCGAACACCCAACGACCTCAAGCATCAAAGACTCATCCACGACAACTTCCGCATCGACTGGGCGACCTGGCTCCGGGCCGCGGGTCTGGACGATATCAACCCCGATAATGGGGTAAGGTACGAGTCTGCGGCCTATGCCGTAGAAGCGGCGGTGCATGGCGAAGGCGTGCTCCTGGGCAGGAGCGCGCTCGTCTCTGCCGACCTGGCGGCTGGCCGACTTGTGCGGCCCTTTGACCTAGCGCTGAAATCCAGATGGAACTACTACGTCGTCTACCCGGACGGCGCTCTGCGTCAGCGGAAAGTCAGAGCGTTCCGCGACTGGCTGTTCAGCGAAATGGCGGCCGGCTGACTTGGAAGCCCCACAGAACGCGATAGCGCTAGCCAGAAGGCGGGTTCCGAACGCGCAAAAGCCAAGATGTTCGCGGCAATCAATCTCCCACGACAAAATTGACAAGGCGGTCTGGTACCGCGATTTCTTTTCTAATTTGCTTGCCTTCGAGCAGCGTACTTACGCGCGGATCATTCTTGACGACAATCAGAAGCGTGTCGGCAGACAGACCGGGAGCGGCGAACACTTTGTGACGCAGCTTACCGTTAATTTGAACAGCGTACTCGCGACGCTCGTCTTCAGCCAGAGTTTCATCGAATGACGGCCACGGGGCATAGGCAAGTGAGGTCTTGTGACCCAGCATGCACCATAATTCCTCGCAGATATGAGGCGCGAAAGGAGCCAGCAGCAACACGAAAGTTTCCACCGCCGCCCGCGGCCTTTGATCCAGCGCGATCAATGTGTTCGACATCTCCATCAGCTTGGAAATCGCTGTGTTGAACCGCATCGCGTCGATATCCTCACTGACCGCGCGCACACTCTTGTGCATCAGGCGAACGATATCGCCTGTGGGCGGGGTATCGCTGATCTGGTCGCTGAGGCTGTCGGCTTCGTTGGCGATCATGCGCCAGACCCGGTGCAGGAAGCGACTGACGCCGGCGACGCCCGACATCTGCCACGGCTTGGCGACGTCGAGCGGGCCCATGAACATCTCGTACAGCCGCATGGAATCGGCACCATAGAGATCGATCACCTCGTCCGGATTGACCACATTGACCTTGGACTTGGACATCTTCTCCACCTGCTGGCTCACCGGCATCTCACCGGCGAACCATCGGCCATTGCGCTCGCGGACATCATTGGGACGGTAATACTTGCCGGTGGCGTCGCGGTAGGAGAAGGCCAGGATCATGCCCTGATTAAACAGTTTCTGGAACGGCTCTTTGGTTGATACGACCCCGATATCGAAGAGCACCTTGTGCCAGAAGCGGGCATAAAGCAGATGCAGTACGGCATGCTCGGCGCCGCCAACGTAGAGATCGACGGGCAGCCAATATTTCTCCACCGCCGGATCGATCGGAGCCAGGGCGTTTTTCGGATCGGCAAAGCGCAGATAATACCAGCAAGAGCCCGCCCATTGGGGCATCGTATTGGTTTCCCGCAGCGCCGCCAGACCGGTAGCGGGATCACTCGTGCGCATCCAGCCCTCGGCCCGCGCCAGTGGAGGTTCGCCTGTTTCGGTCGGCTTGTAGTCGTCGAGCTCCGGTGCCAACAACGGAAGCGCATCCGCTGGCAGGGGTACAATAGCGCCATCCGTCCGGTGCAGGATCGGGAAAGGCTCGCCCCAATAGCGTTGGCGCGAAAACAGCCAGTCGCGCAGGCGATATTGCTTGCGGCCTCGCCCCACGCCCTGCTCTTCAACCCAGGCAATAGCGGCCCGCTTTGCCGTTGGTGTGTCGAGACCGGTCCAGGGACCCGAATTGATCAGCAGGCCCTCACCCTCCCAAGCTTCTTCCTCGATATCGGTTTCCGCCGAGGCTGCGACAACTTCAACGATCGGCAGGCCGAAAGCACGTGCAAATGCGTGGTCGCGACTATCGTGGGCTGGCACCGCCATGATTGCGCCGGTACCAAAGCCCGTCAGCACGTAATCGGCGATCCATACCGGCATTGGTGTGCCGGAGGCAGGATTGATGGCATATGCGCCGGTGAATACGCCGGTCTTGTCGCGCTCCTGCGATTTTTCGACATCACTCTGCGTCGCAGCGCGGGCGAGATAGGCCTGCACCGCCTCTCGCTGCGCTGGCGTCGTGATCGCCGCTACCGCTGCATGCTGGGGCGACAGCACGAGGAAGGTCGCTCCCCAGATCGTCTCGGGCCGAGTGGTGTAGACACTGATGCGCTCTCCGCGCCCTCCAATGGCAAAGGCAATCTCTGCTCCTTCCGAACGACCGATCCAGTTGCGCTGCATGGTTTTGATGCCCTCGGGCCAGTCGAGCCCGTCCAGGTCTTCCAGCAGACGGTCGGCATAGTCGGTGATCTTGAGCATCCATTGGCGCATGAGGCGGCGCTCGACAGGCTCCCCCGTCTCCACATATCTGGCGTCCTTGACCTCTTCATTGGCCAAAACCGTCCCTTGTGCCGGACACCAGTTGACCGGCACCTCTGCCTGATAGGCAAGGCCACGTTCGTAGAGCTTGAGGAAGATCCACTGTGTCCAGCGGACAAAATCGGGATCGGTGGTGGAGAGTTCGCGGCTCCAGTCGTAGGAAAAGCCCAGTCGCTGCACCTGGCTTTTGAAGTTGGCGATATTGGTCCTGGTGGTAACGGCGGGGTGTACACCAGTGCGCACTGCATAGCGCTCCGCCGGCAACCCATAGGCATCCCAGCCCATCGGATGCAGCACGTTGAAACCTGCCATCCGCTTGTAGCGCGCGACGATATCGGTCGCGGTATAGCCCTCCGGATGCCCGACATGCAGGCCTTCGCCAGAGGGGTACGGAAACATGTCGAGTACGTAGTATTTCGGCTTGGAGCGATCTTCGCCGGTTCGGAATGTCGAATTTGTGTGCCAGTAGTTCTGCCACTTGGGCTCAATACGCTTTGGATCGTAAGCCACAATTGCCTCTATCGGTTGATCTGGCCGAAGAGAGCAATAAAAAACCCGCCTCTTCGGCGGGTTGCATCATAAAAGCGCGCACGCTAACCCACCCTCGTCAAGCAAAGGTGCCTAGGAGCAGGATGTGGGCGGCGCTATAATTCATGATTGAACCAGTGCCATGAATTTTATCGAATGTCCACGTCGGAACAATCCCGAAGCGCGCCGCCACGAACTCGCATCACTATCGTTCGCGCAACACGCCCATTCTGGCAGCGGAGAACCTGCGAGATTCCGCTGCCCCGATCTGATACTTGCTCTTTCAGTCCCTGGATCCGGAGAGAGGACTTCTTTAGGCAGCCAACGCCCTCCTCCCAGACCCCAGGGTCACGTCGTCTTGTCGGTAGACGCCTCGTGCCTAGATCCACCAGATGGACGCCAAGCAAACAAAAACCGATGGCAAATCGGTAGGAGCACACCCGCGCAAGCTTCCGCAGCGGCTGAGCGCCACGATTATAGAGGAAGTCGAGCGCCAGTTGGGCGGGCGCACGCGTGATATTCGCCTCGATGGAGAACTCGCTTATCTTTTTCGCGAACGCTCCTGGCCGCAGGCTTCAAAAATCATCCGCGCCTGGATGGCCTGGGTTATCGTACTCGATGTCCTGGCGCTCGGCCTCAACGCAATCCTGCTTCCAATCGAAACCGTCGAACCAATGCTGCTTCCAGCAGCCATCCTTCCCCCCGCTGCCATCGTGACGGAGATCGCTTTTCGAAAGCCCCTGGCGCCTTGGCAACATGGCGTATTCCTTCTTTCCGGGGTTTTTCTGATTCTGCTCTCTGTGGCCTTGGTAGGCGTCAACACTGGCGGCGAGTTTTATGAACGGCACCTCACCATCATGCTCTTTGTGGCCGTTACCGCCATCGTCATATTTCCCATGCCGTTAAGCTGGGGGATTGCCATTGCTGCTTATGCCCTTGGGATCTACCTCACGTTTCAGCTTCGAAACCCTGATATCGCTGTGGGAAGCGCGATCGCAGGGACGCTGTTTTTCACAGGAGGCGTCGCGGCAACGGTGGTGGCGCGCCGTACCGCGATTATCCTTGCCCAGAAGACCTTCCTGCTCGAGTTGCGGGACCGAAATCGGCTGGCGGATCTGACGGATGCAAATGCCCGCCTCGAACTGCTTGCACGAACCGACCCGCTGACAGGTGTCGCGAACAGACGTTCGATGATGGATGCCCTGCAGCGTTGCTGGAAGGACGAACAGGGCGCAAATACCATTGCGATGCTGATGTGCGATGTCGACGACTTCAAGAGGCTCAACGACAACCTCGGTCACGCCGAGGGTGATCGCTGTCTGGTCAAGGTTGCCGGCATCATTCAGAGCAGCATGAGAGATGAGCAGGATCAGGTCGCTCGCTACGGGGGCGAAGAATTTCTGGTTCTTCTCCCAGGGGCCGATGACCGCACCGCCAGATCAATTGCTGCGACAATCCGAAGCCGCGTGGAAGCTGCCTCTCTCCCCAACCCGACATCTCGCGTCATGCCCTACATCACCGTGAGCATCGGAGTGGCAACGGCGTCGCGAGATGGTGACCGGGCATCGGCGGAGGACCTTCAGCGCCGGGCTGACGCGGCTCTCTACCTCGCTAAGGAAAAAGGCCGGAACTGCGTTGTTTCCTACGGTGACAAGAACGATCAAGCGATGAAATGAGCGGCTCGATTAATTGTCGTTGCGTCGACGGCAGGCGACGAAGGATAAGTGGCCGGATCCGATCGCCATCTCCAGAACAATTCCCTTTAAATTCAGGATTTAACCCGGGCATCGAACATCCTTCGCCTATAACCCTCAGACACGCAAGTCTATGATCACGCTGCTAGGGACATTGAACTCCATGCGGCCTTCCCATTCGCACCACAATCCACTTCACCTCGGACTTTGGTCCGTTTTCGACAAGATTTTTCTGTGCATGATCCAGAGTTATATCTAAATCTGGGGGAGGAAATACTGTGATCTACGAAAAGCGGAATGTTACCGATAGCGAAAAAGAACGGACTCGTTTCGAAAAGGAAGCGGCCGAAGCTCTCAACAGGCATTACCGGCGCCCGATCGCAATCTGGTTTTCCTGGCAGCCAGGCCAGAAGCCGAATACGATTGATCTGCGAGCCACTCCCCAAGTGCTAGAGCAGGCCGAAGGCCGGGGGCCAGTCATCAGGGATCACTGATTGTCGCTTTTGAAGTGCGCCGGGGTTGTGATAGCCAGGACGTCGCCGCCGCCAGTATCAGGCGACGCGCGATTTCGCAGGTGTGATGCCTCTCCCTTAAACCCTCGAACGGTGGCCACGTCTAAGACTGACCGTCGATCGCGAGGCGACCGGGACATCGATGGCGTTCGGCTCTATCGGCCTCCGTCGAAGTATGTCTACGCCTTTCGGTTGAAAACCCGCGAAGCTCCTTCCTTCTGCCGATGACAATGCTAGAGTTTCGGTTGGTGACCCGGCTAACATCAGCAGAGTGGTGAATGAAGGCTTTGCTTACAAAGGCCGCGGCGACGGTCATCGTACTGTTCGCACGCGCCGTCACGGCGGTCCGCGCCGTGTGGCCTGAGGGAGGGCTGCCCTCCCGCCCTTGTGTTTATTATGCCAACCACTCCAGCCACGGCGATTTCGTTCTGGTCTGGACGGTACTGCCGCCAAGGCTGCGGCATCGAGCCCGTCCGGTCGCAGGGGCTGAATACTGGCTGAAGTCCTGGCTCAATCGCTTCATCGGCAGCGATGTCTTCAACGCGGTGCTGATTGCGAGGGATCGGGACAAGCGAACGGAAGATCCCGTCACGCAGATGGCCTCGGCCATCGATGCCGGTTCGTCCCTCATTCTCTTCCCGGAAGGTACGCGAAACCAGTCCGACGCACGGCTCCTCCCGTTCAAAAGCGGCATCTTCCATCTGGCGATGGCGCGCCCTGATGTCGATCTCGTGCCAGTCTGGATCAGCAATCTCAACCGCGTCATGCCGAAAGGCGAGATCGTTCCGATACCGCTGATCTGCACGGTTACTTTCGGCAGCGCTTTGAGGATCGCACCGGGAGAAGAGAAGGATGTTTTTCTTGAACGGATGCAGGCCGCTCTGCTGGCCCTGTGTCCGAACACTGTAGGCGGTGGGGAATGAGTGGCGCGAACTCCGATCTTATGACGCTTGTAGCCGGGATCTTCGGCGTGCTCATTGTTGCGTCAGTCATCGGTTACATATTGCAGCAACGCTTCTCGCCGAACGGCTCGAATGCGGCTGTCGAAAACCTAAACGCGCGGATCAAGGCGTGGTGGGTCATGGTCATCCTGATCGGCATCGCTTTCATGGCGGGCCGTATCGGCGTATTGATCCTGTTTGGCTTTTGTTCGTTCGCAGCACTTCGCGAATTCGTAACCCTCATCAATACAAAAAGGGCGGATCACTGGGCGCTTGCGGCAGCCTTTTTCGTTGTCGTTCCGATCCAGTATTTTCTGCTCTGGGCCGAGCAATACGGCATATTTTCAATCTTCATCCCGGTCTACGCCTTCCTGCTGATGCCGATCATCTCGGTATTGCGAGGCGATACGGAGCGCTTTCTCGTCCGCATCGCGGAAGTCCAGTGGGCCTTGATGATCTGTGTCTTCTGCGCGTCCCATGTGCCAGCTCTGCTGACCTTGAAGATACCGGGATATGAGGGCCGCAATGTGCTGTTGATCGCCTTCCTGGTGATCGTCGTCCAGCTCAGCGATGTCCTGCAATATGTCTGGGGCAAACTGTTCGGACGCACAAAGATTGCGCCAAGACTGTCACCATCGAAAACGGTCGAGGGCTTTGTGGGCGGTGTCATCAGTGCGACGCTGATTGGAACGGGCCTCTGGTGGATTACTCCATTTGCACCGCTTCAGGCCGGTCTTCTCGCCCTGGTCATCACGCTGATGGGCTTCTTCGGCGGCCTGGTGATGTCCGCGATCAAACGGGACCGCGGCGTCAAGGATTGGGGCAATCTCATCGAAGGCCACGGCGGATTGATCGACAGGCTTGATTCCGTCGTCTTCTCTGCGCCCATCTTCTTCCATCTTACCCGCTACTGGTGGTCCCTCTGATGCCTGTTTTGCTGCAACGTCTTCTGCGCAGCGGAGTGGTGCACGTCCTGTTTGCCTTTCTGGCGATGGGCAGCTGGGCCGTCTTCGCCAATCGCACCCACGCCATGCCGGCGCCGCTCTATGCCGGTCTCGTGCAGGGGACGATTTCCGCCGCCCTGACGCTTTTCCTGAAATCGGTGATCGACTGGATTTCCGTCCGCTTCAGCGGTCCAGCACGATTTTGGGCACCGCCGCTGATTGCCTGCCTTGGCTCTGCCAGCATTCTTGTGGTGATCCATGCGGCGAGCGGTACGCCGGAAATACTTCGGACCATCGCGCTGCCGTTGCTTGTATCGACGACTTATGCCGCGATCTACAATTATTCGATCTCCGCAAGACGAGGATTCGACGCATGATGGAGACAGCAGACAGGAGGCCGCTAGCAAGCCGCAATACCCGATGGGCGGGCGCCATCGCCCGATGGATGGCCGCACGCGCAATCACGCCGAACCAGATCTCGCAAGCCAGTATGCTCGCTGCGGCAATTGCCGGCAGCACTTTCTATCTGGCGGGACAGACAACAGGCTTGCCGCGTGCGGGCTACCTGCTCCTTGCTGTTCTGTTCTGCCAGGCGCGCCTCCTTTGCAACCTGTTCGACGGCATGGTGGCGGTCGAAGGCGGAAAGGGAGAGGCTGACGGTCCTTTCTGGAACGAATTCCCGGATCGCATCGCCGACCTGATGATATTCGCCGGCGTTGGCTATGGCATCGGGATGCCGGGGTTGGGCTGGGCCGCCGGCGCTTTCTCCGTGCTGACAGCCTATGTCCGGGAACTCGGCCGCGCCACCGGCAATCCCAGCGACTTCTCCGGCCCGATGGCAAAGCAGCATCGAATGGCAACGATCACGGTGGCGGGATTGGCATCCCTTCTCGAGCCGTTATGGGGCTGGCAGAACCAGATTCTGACCATCGGTCTCTGCGTCGTCGCGGCGGGAGCAGCCCTTACAGCGATCCGCCGCTCGAGGACATTGATAACCCGTCTCAAGCTTCGCTGATGGTGCTCTTTGGGTCGACACCCTTCGTGTATGTGTGATGCAGAAAAGCAGCACATGCGAGGTCCTGGACTATGGAGCCGAGTGATTTGTAGATTGTCACATCGGCCTTGCTTACCCTGCCCTGCGACGCGCCGGCAAACACTGCTCCTATCTCCGCAAGAACATCGATTTCGGAAACAAGTCCGGCCGCCTTTGCCCTCAGGAATTCAGCGCCTTGCGTGATGACGCCTTCTCGATGGTCAGGAAAAAACCGTGCTCGCTTGACAAGCATTTCGTCGATCTCGGCCGGTCCAGCGTAGCTGGATCCAACGACATTGACATGCGCCCCATCACGAACATCTGCAGAAAAGAGGATCGGATCCTGGGCCGATGTTGTCGTGCAGATTATATCCGCCGTTTCAACCGCAGCCCTCGGGCTTGTTGCGACTTCTGTAGAAATGTCAATTTCCTGGCGAATACGTTCACAAAGATCTTGCGCCTTTTCCCGCGATCGTCCCCATATCGCAATGTGCTCAAGTTCACGAACATGCGGGACTGCGAGAGCGTGCTGCCACGCTTGCTCTCCCGTGCCGAGGATCGCAAGCCGTTTGGCGTCTGCGCGAGCCAATATGTCCGTTGCCGCGGCGGAAGCGCAGGCGGTTCTTATCGCGGTGACCGCACCTGCATCGACTAAACAGGTCGGCGCCCCAGTGCTTCTGTCGAAGAGCAGGATGGCTCCTTGATGCGATCGACCATGTGCTGCCGCGGATGGGAAGACGCTGACGAGTTTCGCACCGAACCCCGCGCCATCCAGGACACCTGACATAACGCCGAATAGATCACCGTTGCCGAGATCGATGACGTTGCGAAGAGGCTGCCGGGATTGTCCCGTCGACAGTCTGATCATGGCCTCTCGCATGAGAGAAATGCAGCTCTGGCGTCCTAATCTGTTTGCCACTTCTTCGGGGCCGATCACGATCAAGGTTCGTTCCTTCCTTTTCTTAAGCGCAGCCGACATCATTGATGTGGGTCGGCAGTTTCAAGCCGTTGATTAAATTCCGGAGAGGTTAGGCAAAATTACCGATTGAACGATCTTTTCAGCTCGAGACGAGATATAGAACAGGAGCACCAAAGGCTCAGCAGGAAGTGCGGAGGCGAACGTCATCCGCCCGCGCGATCGCAGCAATGTTCTCGGTGCCGTTTACTCAGTCGCGCTCTCGATCGCCGCGGCGAGCCCATCAGCGTCAGTCAGGAACGGCAGGTGGCCCGCTTGCAGCGTCACAGTGCGGCGCACCGCCATGCTGCCAACCATCCTGGCCTGGAAGGCGGGACTGATAACCTGATCCGCGCTGGTATGGACGTAGACCTTATCGACCTTCCCGAACCGGCTGTTCGTGAGGCGCACGGGGGTCACCAACGGAACCACGGGCTCGTCGAGGATGAGGCCCGGCAGCTTCTCCTTCAGAGGCGCCGGACCGTCATTGGCAAACAGTTCGGCACGCGCCGAGTATTCGACCACGGCAATCCCCTTTTCCTGGTCGATCCTCAGATGCGGCCCGATCTTGGCGTCGTGATCCTGCTGGGCCAGCGACAGGAGCGAGTCCCCGTCATGCGGGAGGTAAGCGGCGACAAAGACCAGTGTCTTGATCTTCTCTGACGCCCGCTCGGCGGCAGCAGCGATGACGATGCCGGCGAAACTGTGGCCGACCAAAATCACGGGACGATTGGCATTGGCAAGCGCAATGAGCACCGTATCGCGGTATAGATCGAGACTGACCGCGTCAGGGGTCATCGGGTTTGACGGTCGACCAGGCAAATCGATTGTCAGAACCTCATGACCGGCGGCCTGCAGCTTGGCTGCGACATGCCCCCAAACAAAGCCGCTGGCGAAAGCGCCGTGAACGAGAATGACGGGCGGCTTTTCTGCAGCCATGGCGGAGGCGTTTGAAGTAGAGTTTGGTACAGAGTTTCCGGCGGTCATTTCATTGTTCCTTCGCATTTTTGCTGGTAATTTCAGCGGCAGTCGACAGGCAAAAACTAGGGGAAAGCCGGAGGTCGGGATATGCCACTGCTTCCGAAATACATGATGGATCGTCCGGAATGACGCAGGACTTTGGGATGTCGGCGGCACGCAATGACGTGCTGTCAGAGGTGTTGAAGCTGATCCGTCTACGCGGTGAGTTGGTTTACAGCGCTTTTCTCGGAGAACCGTGGGGGCTGCAGTTTCAGCCCGGACCCGCACACTTTTATTTCATTGAGACGGGTCAGGTCTTGGTAACACCGGCCGGCGAGAGGCCAACGCGGGTCAATCAGGGCGATCTTGTCTTGTTGCCATTGGGAAAAGGCCACGTGATCACCGACGCCCTGGGTTCACCGGCGGAGAATATCGGCTTGGTCGCGGCCGAACATTTCGATCGAGACGAGTTGGTACTGCGACATGGCGGTGACGGGCCAGTCAGCCAACTGGTCGGAGGCTTTTTCAGCTTCGAGGGAAGCCAGCTTCCCGCGGTCATGTCCGCGCTTCCGGCCTTGATTCACATCCCTCGCGGCGACGCCGGAACACCGCCATGGCTCGCAGCCATATCGCGTTTCCTGGTCGCGGAGGCACGGCAACCTGATCCAGGCTCGTCCCTGATGATTTCCCGCCTGATCGACCTCCTGGTCATTCGTACCTTGCGCAGTTGGGCAGCAATCGAGGCCAACCACATGGGATGGCTTGGAGGGTTGGGCGAGGAGCGAATTGGACGGGTCCTCAACGCCATGCACGCTGATCCCTTCCGGCGCTGGACCGTGCAGTCGCTTGCCGAGATCGCAAGAATGTCCCGCTCCATTTTTGCAGAGCGATTTACCGCCGCGGTCGGCGAGCCGCCTCTGCGTTACCTGTCGCGATGGCGTCTCACAATAGCCGCCGACTTGCTCCGCAGCGGCGGATTGAAAGTAACCGAGGCGGCCTATCGCTGCGGATATGCGTCGGATGCGGCGTTCAGCCGTGCGTTCAAGGCCCATTTCGGCTATGCGCCGAGCGAGGCCAAGAACCGCCAATTGCCGTGAGTGTCATCGAGCGCAGTACGTAGCCTGCAGCTTACGAATGCAAGATCCGGGCTGGATGCGAATTAAAACTCTGCCGGGACAACGTCTGAGCCTGTCCGTCTGGTGACAGTTGGAAATTTGATAGATACCCTACTCCTGCCCTAGCTCCTTGAACTATATCCGCCGGGTTCGCAACGGTGATATCTTGGCGAGACTGCGAGGAGCCTGGCTTGATGATGGAGCCTAAATGACTTCATCGCTCCCGAAGTGAGAGGATCTCGTCATGCTGAATTCCAAAACATTGTTCGTGGCTTCGTCTCTGGCGTTGGCGATCACGGGATCCGCCTCCGCGCAAATGCCTCCGCAGCAGCCGGACTCGAAAGCCTTCAAGATTGGCTCCCTCGATCTGGTTTCGTTGCACGACGCCCAGTTCGTACTGCCCAATGACGGCAAGATCTTCGGTATTGGACACTCCCCGGAGGAAATTGGTGAAGTACTAAAGGCGTCAGGTGCGCCGACCGATACCGTGACGCTGAGCGTAGATGCGTTGTTGGTGAAAGAGCCAGAGCGCGTGATCCTGATCGATACCGGGGTCGGTGGAGCGCTGCAGCAGTCCCTCGCTCAGGCAGGCACCAAACCGGAAGAGGTTACCGACATTCTGATCACCCATTCACATCCCGATCACATGGGCGGCCTCGTTAAGGACGGCAAGCTGGCCTTCCCCAAGGCAGCAATCCGCATGTCGTCGGCGGAATGGGAGTTTGCCAGGAAGAACGCCCAGCTTGAGGACGTCGTCAAGGTGATCGAAGGAAATGTGAAGACGTTCAATCCGGGCGTGGAGGTCGTGCCGCAGATAACTTCGGTCGGCTTGAAAGGCCACACACCGGGCCATGTCGGTTATGAAATCGTATCCGGCAAGGAGAAGCTGCTGGACATTGGTGACACGGTGCACAGCTCGATCATCTCGCTTGTAAAACCGGAATGGCTCGTTGGGTTCGACAATGACGAAAAGGGCGGCGAGAAGAACCGCATCGACACCTTGAAGAAACTAGCGAAGGACAAGGAACTCGTCTTCACGCCGCACTTCCCCTTCCCGGGCGTCGGTCGCATCGCAGCCGACGGCGATCACTTCTCGTGGCAGCCAAGCGTTCCGACAGCGAAGTAATCGCCCGGTCCGGAACGAAAGGCAGTTTGAGAAGCGGAGCATCGATCTTGGCAATCTCGAGCCGGGTGTCTGGCGCGAATTTGCCTGTGAACAAACTATGCGAAAAGTTGTAATTTCCCGCGATCCGGGTAATTCGTTGGAAAGTATTCAATCTGAGAAATATTCATTTTGTTCAGATACAACTAGATCAGGACGAACATCTTTGAGCAAAGAAATTCCCAGCATCAATGATCTGGCACATCAATTTTATCGGGATCATAAGAAGGTTCTTGATCTGCTCGCGAAACCGAGCCCTGCGCTTGGCTTTGATGTCGCGGCTCAAAGATTGTTCGGCAAAAAGCCCGAGCGAAAGCAGGTGCTCGCAACTGTTGTCGGTCAATTCGTCTACTGTCGAATGGAAAAGAACCAGGTAACCTTCCTACCGGCTGACTGGAAGGACAAACTGGACAACATGCAAAGCATTTGGACAGGCTGTGAGAACTGGTGGCTTGGATACCCGCTCATCACCTATCTGTCGACAAGGTCCGGCAAGAACGGTGCTGACGGCGAGCTGCATCTCAATATCGAGCTGGGCCCGCTTTCGGACCACCGGCTTCGAAAAGGAATTATCGCTACTCTCGCAGCGGAAGCATCCGCGAAAGGCCTGAAACGGATCGGGTTTCCGGCCGGAGCGGCCGACAACGGCCGGCTATACTCCCGGTTCCTGCAGAAAAGCTCGGTTTCGCTCGATGATTCTTACAACGCGCATGAGGTCGAACATAAAATGCGCCATCTCCTTGTTGAATTCGAACCAGAATTCGATTTTGTCGCAAACGTCATCCCGCGGTTCCCCATTTAAGAAACCACTATCTCCCGTTAGCTTGCCGTTAACCTTCTCGGGTGCAAATGCGTTAACGATAATTCGCGGGACGATTGAAATCGCAACCCACAGTAATGAGTTTCGACCCTCAAGGTCTATGCGTAACGGTCTCGCCATGATGACGAGCACCCCCAGTGGTTAACCGTTGAAGTGTTCCGACATCGCTAGCAGCCTGCGCCGGACCGGCTGAAGTCCGGGGGCTAGCCTATTCCCACGGGGCTTTAACGTGACCAGCATTCTGACGAACACATCCGCCATCGCCGCACTTCAGACGCTTCGAAGCGTCAACGCGGGACTTGAGAAAACACAGCATCAAGTCAGCTCCGGCCTCCGAGTTCAAAAGGCGTCAGACAACGCGGCTTATTGGGCGATCTCGACAACGATGAGGTCGGACAACAGGGCATTCTCGGCTGTATCCGACGCCATCGAATTGGGGGCAGCGACGGTCGACACTGCTTATGCCGCGACGTCATCCATCATCGACATCCTTGGTGAATTCAAAGCCAAACTCGTTGCGGCCAAGGAAAAAGGCGTCGACAAATCGAAAATTCAGGACGAACTCAACCAGCTTAGCGCGCAGGCGCAGGCAGCCGTGATATCGGCGAGCTTCAGCGGCCAGAACTGGCTGAGCACCAACGCTTCGACGCACCTGATGGAAACCACCGAACTTGCAACCGATGTGGCCTCTTCCTTCGTCCGTTCGGAGAATGGAGCGGTGGCCGTCACGACGACGAAGGTGAACCTCAAGAACACCAGCATGCTGAACGCCGGAGGCGGCGGCATCCTGCAGAAGGAGCTCGGCGGTGTCGGCGACATCGGCGGCTTCCGAAGCACGGGCATCAATTCCGTGGCGCACGAAGGCCACGAAAGCCACAGTTTCACCGGCCCGGCGACTTTCGGCACCACGGACTACATCACGTTCGATCTGGTTGTGGATGCAGGTACGCTTTCGGGAGGTATTACCTATTCCGGGCTGAGGATCGACAAGGCTGTCATCGACTCCGCGCTAGGCACGAGCGACGGCACGATCCATGACGGTGCAGAGATGCGAAAAGTGCTCCAGAAAGTATTCGCCGACAACGCTGTCAAAGCGACCGCCAATGAGACAATGTTCACAGGCTCGACGACAGCAACGGATGTCTTTGAGATCGGTTCCCTTGAGACTTCCGGTCATCCAGGTTCCAGCATCGATATCTCCAATGTCGTATCCAATCTCGGAAGCTCGTATCCCGCCGGCTTCGCCATGGGCCTGGAAAACCCGCCGAGACAGAACCACGACAATATGTATCCGGAAGCGTGGTTCGATTTCACCAAGCCGTTCACCGTATCGCCGACGTCGCAGATTTTCTTCGACGCTCAGGTCGGTCCCGGCGCGCCTCAATCCTTCACCATCGACCGTGCGACCGTCGATGCGGCACTCGGCACGACCGACGGCACAGTTGGAAGTGCCGCGGACCTCGCGACCGTCATAGAATACGTCACGACCGGGATGGGCCTTTCGGTGACCACGTCCGGCAACCAACTGACGTTTTCCGCGGATCGGACAATGTTTCCGGAAGCAGGCAATCGCGCCGCCCGCGTCATGGTCGGGAATGTCACGTCCAATCCGACCTGGGCTTTGGAATTCGATCTCGCCGAAGTCGATGTGACGACATCAAGCTTCACTGTCGACGAATACCTGGTTGGCGTCGAATATATGCTCCATCGATCGACGACCAGCGGCAGCGTCCTTGGCTCCCTCGACAAGCGCCTGGGCATGCAGTCGGATTTCGTCAGCCATCTTCAGGCCAGCATGACATCCGGTATCGGACGCTTGGTCGATGCAGACATGGAAGAAGTATCCGCGAGGCTGACGGCCCAACAAACCCAGCAACAGCTGTCCGTCCAGGCACTTCAGATCGCCAATCGGGGACCGAGTACGATTCTTCAGCTTTACTCGGGACGTCAGAGCTAGCGTGATGCGTCGGCGGCCGAGCCCGCCCGCCCGTTCTGGATACTCATGCCGCCGATCTAATTTCTAAAAGGCAGATTGCAGATGCAGGCGGACCGCACAGCCGGCTTTAGCGGGACTATAGGGCTTGGGTCCCCGGCTGTACGGTCCGCGCATCTTGCTCGCGACGAAGACTTAAGTTCCAGCCCACCGTAAGAACTGATCGATGGATATCAGCCGAATACAGATGGCAGGAACCTGGTCTCCATTTCGTCACATCGCCCTGTCTGACTGGGAGTGAAGCTCAAGGCAGTCACTGAACAGCCGCGCGCATACCGGTCGCAATGATTAGGAGCAGCCGCGCTTCTGCATCCGCTTTAGGATTTTCGCTTTTTTCTCTACTTCATCACCGGGTCTCTTGCCGCCTGTCGTTCGCGACAAGCGATCCTGCATTTGTTCGCAGGTTTTGCGTGGGCGATTATCATCCCGATCCTTCCGGCGAGCGTCGGCTTCGTCCCCGCTGCTCAACAACATCGTCGCAGAAACAAGGCTGACGATTGCGGTTCTCACTTGGGGCTGCCTTCGGGATTCGGTTGATTGCGATCCACCAGTCGCGCGGGTTGCTTATCAACCCTACCACAATCGGACGGCGGTTGGAGTGCGTCCGCTAGCAATGATGTCGACGCATTTTGCACCATCAGGAGCGGAAGCGGCCTTCGGTAGCAGAACTGCATGGCTGCGATTGCTTTGAAATACGGCATCTTGCTCCACGCGCCCGTGATCGCGCCACGCCCGGAAAGGAGACATCGGACCGGCTTGTCAACGAGGCGGTGTTCCGCTTGCGGGCAGGTCCGGCACCAGTCCCGACCCTCTAGGAGAATGACGTTATTATTCCGACTCAACCAACACCCGAATAAAGTCGATTGCGTCGATCTCCGACTTTAGGGCGAATATGCTGATAATGCTGGATCTCATTGACCCAGGGGGGAAGTATCGGTCAGAGGCAATATCGGCGCGACCCCTGAAGAAGAAGGACAACTACCCTCTCTTCGGGCCGTATTTCAAATTCGGCACGTACCGGCGTCGAATTCTAGGCACTCTCCACTTCCGGTTCGACGAGTTTTCACAGTCATCCACGCGAGCTGGTCTCGCACAGCTGTGCACGTCGCACCGACGTGCACCCCGGCACCCACTTGCCACCACTCAAAGGTCTGTCGAGGCATTGACGAGCGAACCGGGATACAATCGTGCACTAAATTCTCCGCCCGGTCCGACCAGACACTTCGGCTCAATTGCACTGTCACGCGTTTTTCACGCGACAATTTGCAACCATACGATTAACTCTCTCGCTCAAAACGTGTTGGCCGATCGTATCGCCGTGGGGTATTGCGTCATGAAATTCGACACCTCTACCGAATTTGATCAAGTCATCCTCATCTTCAAAGATCCCGGCCGACGGCTGATCGTTCGGACCGTGCAGGAGGCTGCCAACGCTTTGCTGAAAGACTGGCCATCGGACGATGGCGAGGAGTTTTTATCTGCGGTGAAAGCGTGTGTCGACGTGATGACCGGGAAAGCTAGTAGCTGGGAGCTAAGAAGCGCGATCCTCCGGGCCGCTAATGAAGCTGGTGTGGCCGCGGTTGCCGTACTTCATTGAGCGATGGGCGCCCGCCATGGATCGTCTGGCGGGCCATATCTGCTTCAGGTCGAAGCGATGGTGACACCTAACCCGATCCCGCCAGAAGTGACGCGTGCTCAGCAAGCTTGCGAGCGGCGAACTCGGTGAAGAGCCGCACACGCTTCGTCTTGCGTGTCTCACCCTGCGTGAGAAGCCAGAGCGTGCCGTACATGTGCAGGTCAGTTCCAGGTACCCTCACCAGCGTTGGATCGGCATCTCCGACGAAGCACGGCAGCGTCGTCATTCCCAGCCCCTGCCGCACCGCGACGATCTGCGCCGCGGCATCCGTGACCCTGAATGGCACGCCTGAACTACGGGTCTCACCATGGCGGACCCATTCGGGAATACCGTGAGCGCTTATGACGATCCACCGGACAGGATCGGGCCCGCCGGCATTCCATGCGGGCAACAGATCGCGAGACATATAGATTGCGCCGAACACATCCGGCCCCTTCAGGCCGTGAAGATTGGGTGGCAGGGTCTTGCGGTCATAAACGACGCGGATCGCGACGTCGGCCTCTCGGTTCGTCAGGTTCGCCAGGTCGCCGGATGACATGATGTCCATCTCGATGTCCGGATGCGAGCGCGCGAAGTCAGCGAAATCAGGCATGAGGAGGTGTGTCGCAAGTGTCGGGGCCAGCGTCACCCGCAGTAGCCCGCGCACGCTTTGGTCGCGACCGAGGACGCGGGTCTCCAACTGATGCGACGAGGCTTCCATCTGCTCCGCGAGCTCGCGTACCTCTTCCCCCGCCGCCGTTATGTGATAACCGGAAGGCAGCTTCTCGAACATCCGCGCTCCAAGACGCTCCTCAAGCTGGCCGATACGCCGAAGGACAGTGGAATGGTTCACGCCGAGAACCAGGGCAGCCGCCCGGACTGATCCGGCTCGCGCCACGGCAAGAAAATAGCGAACGTCATCCCAGTCAATCATGGTGCATTCCGGCACCGCAGCGGTGCGCCCTCCAAGCTGTTCTCCAATCCAAACTACCGCTGCACGCTTAGAAAGCAAATCGGCTAGCCAATCGAGCCGGATCGTTTTTGCACCACCCTTGTGCGTGCTTGCACACTGATACCCGGAATCCGGTGGCCCTATGTTGGTGTTCTCGGGGTTTGGCAAGCCAACCATACCCGCGGAACACAACGAAGGATGCACAACATGAACAGACTAAACGGAAAGACTGCCATTATCACCGGTGGTGCCACTGGCATCGGCCGTGCCGCGGCGAAGCGCTTCATCGAGGAAGGCGCCTTCGTCTTCATCTTCGGTCGCAGGCAGGAAGCGCTTGACGCGGCCCTGGCCGATCTAGGGCCAAATGCCCGCTCTGTGCAAGGCTCGGTCTCCGACGAGGCGGACCTGGATCGTCTTTATGCGGCAGTGAAGGCCGAGCGCGGCACACTCGACATCGTCTTTGCCAACGCAGGAGCGGGAAGTCCGCTTCCCCTTGGCAAAATCACCGCAGAGCATATCGACGACACCTTCGACACCAATGTGAAGGGCACGATCTTCACGGTGCAGAAAGCGCTTCCGCTCATGGGACAAGGAGGGTCAATCATACTGACCGGATCGAGCGCAGGCACCACGGGCGCCCCGGCATTCACCGCCTACAGTGCCAGCAAGGCGGCGGTGCGCAACCTCGCCCGGACCTGGGCCGAGGACCTGAAGGGCACAGGCATCCGTGTCAACGTGCTCTCGCCCGGTGCAACGGCGACCGAACTCGCGAAGGATGCGCTTGGCGAGGAAGGGCAGAAGGCTTTCGCGTCGATCACCCCGCTCCAGCGCATGGCGGATCCGTCAGAAATCGCAGCTGTGGCCGCTTTCCTCGCGTCGCCGGACAGCAGCTTCATGACCGCCAGCGAAGTCGCCGTTGATGGCGGCCTGGCCCAGCTCTGACGCTCAGCCTGCTTGCGCCTTCGAAAAACGAGCGGGGCGCCTGGGAATTTCATGAACCAAGGGAGAAGATTATGACCTATGCAATCATTGGCTTCGGCAAGATCGGCCAGGCTCTCGCCAAGGCGTTCGCCCGAAGCGGCATTGAAGTATCCGTTGCCACCACTCGCGATCCGGAAAGCTTTGCATCTGAGGCCGCCGCGATTGGGCCCAGGATCATCCCGAAGACACTGACGGACGCAATCAAGGCGGACGTCATCTTTCTGGCTGTCCGTTTCGAGGCTCACCCCGATGTCGCAAAGGCGCTGTCGGACTGGAAAGGGAAGATCATCGTCGACGTTACCAATGCCTATGGGGTGCCCCTTGAGATGCTGGGAGACCAGCCTTCCGCCCGAGTAATTGCGAACGCGTTTGCAGGCGGCAAGGTGGTCAAAGGGTTCAACCATCTGGTCGCCGGGGTCCTTGAACAAGATCCGGATATCCACGGTGGCAAGAGGGTTGTGTTCCTGGCGAGCGACGACGAGGACGCGTCAAAGCAGATCGGCACGCTTGCGGAAAATCTCGGTTTTGCGCCGATCAACCTCGGCCGACTTTCCGAAGGCGGACTGCTCGTGCAGGCGCGCGGGAACAAATGGGGTCATCTGATCTTCAAGGACTTGGTCAAATTCAACTGATCTCGTTTTCGCAGACCCAAGAGAAGCCGGAGAATCCAATGAGCAGCGGCGACAAGGAAGGGTTGCTGGCGCTATCGGCCGAAGACATCCAGTGGATCGTTCCCGGGAACGCCATCACGGACACTCGGGTGTCAACGCCACAAACAAGCCGTTCATGAATGACTGGGTCACAATTATCGTCGAGAACGGGAAAGTGGCGGCCATCAGCGAATACATCGACACGCAGGCGCTGGCACGAATTTCAGGCGATTGACAGCGCGATCCGTGCGGCAAGACCGTCCTGCGCAACGGAACCTTTTGCTTCGATGAGTGATTAAATCGGCGACGGTGGATCACCCTGTTCGTCGCCGGCCGATGATAAATCTCATCGACCGCAATCGGGTCTCCCCAGAATGTGAACGCTTGGTAACTTGAAATATAAAAGGCGAAAGGCTTTATGCAGCCGATGAACTCGAAGCACTTCATCACGGCCATGAGCATTGCAGCTTTGACGGCATGCTCACATATCGAGCCTCTTGAGACGCCCCTCGCCCAGTCAGCAATCCCGCACGAGGCGCCTTTGACGGATCAAGCAGTGATCGCAGATACTGTCGGTCGCGGTCCTGTCGGCGCAAGCGCGCTCGCCTGGGCCAACCCGTCGACAGGCAGCGCGGGGGTTATCGAACAGATCGATGCCAGTACCGATGGACCGGACGGATGTCGCCGTTTCGTAACCAGCCGGCAATCGCTCGACGGCATGACGCGCTTCAATGGCGTAGCCTGCCCGTCCGGGGACAGTTGGAAACTGGGCGGGCAATAGGGCCAGCCGAACGTCAGTGACCGATGCCAGCAGCCGTGAACGCTTCGCCGTTTAGCGACGGAGGCTGTCACGAAGGTCCTCCCATGCGGTCCACAAGGTGGCGTGTTTCCTCGGCAATCGCCAATATTATGCCTGACTTGCGGGTGGAGGCGAAATCCAACCCGGTGAAATAGAGGCCCGGCAGGGCCGCCACGCCATCGTGGACAGGCTGCCCCGCGGCATCGAGCGCACCGTCGAGCTTCATCCAACTGAAATCGCCCTTGAAGCCTGTGCACCAAAGAGCAAAAATCGGGTGCTTCATCCTGAACTCCTTCAAGCGTCTGTGAGCGCCCGCGAAGGTCCACGGTATTTCTGATTCAATCGCCAATGGAATCGATAGAAGTCTACCGGATATCACATCGCAATGACGAGACGAGCCTGCAGGCCCTGTCTTGCGGCGTCCTTTAGTACATGCTCAATTTGATTTTCGATTGTGGAAACTCAGTCTATGCTGTCGCCTGTCGGGATGAAGTTGGCAAGCAGGCTCGAATTCTCGCAACAATGCGTTCGTTCGCCTCGTAAGACGTCTCCTCGTCCCTGGTCGCGAGCGTTGAGGGGTTCAGGACGAGCGAGTCGAAGCTTACCGAACTGGTCGTCTCATCCGTATTGAGGCAGACTTCGTCGAAGAGTTCGAGGCCTGGAGCACGACCTAGATGGCGCGCTTCGGCTAAGAGGATTCAGAGGTGAAATTGTTTCTGCTCCTGCCCCTGATTGCGATTGTCTGTTCGGGCTGTTCGACCGAGCCACCCACCGTGTCCCGAGCGGTGCGCCCTCAAAGCCGTCACGCATCACACCTTCCCCAAGCGCCAAGCTGTGAAAGCAAGCCTAATTTTGAAGGGATGTTGCGTACACTCTGCTATTGAGGCTTGTTTGTGCGCCTGGACCGCAGCCGGCCTCAGTCATGAGAAATGCAACGCGCGCAGTTACGGAGAGGCCAGCGAGAGGGCGGTCGAATTTACGCGCCGGCAGATCGGCATCTTGAGCAGCGGCGGTCATTTCCCTGAAATCGATATCGCAACAACAGGGACCTGGGCTGCCGATCCCGCTCGCACGACCTACCTCCTGGAGTGAGGACGCCGGCTGTTTCCTCGGCAATCTTTCCAGGTCCAGTAGCGGAACCGATACCATCCTAGCGGCTGGCACCAGCGCTAAGCCTCTCTATGCTTGGCTGCTGCAAGAATGGTCTCCCCGATATCGGCAAAGCCTAGGCCGGCCGGCCGGGTCGAAATCCACCGAGGGGCATGTGAGAGCTGCGGCAAAATCGCCAGGACATTGTTCACGCCGAAAGAATTGTCGATGTAGCCGAACATCGGTGCATCGTTGCGGGAATCGCCGACAAAAGCCGTCGCCAGCGGAACTGCTTGCGGGCTGAGGCCAAATTCCTCGATCAAGAGGCGTTCGCTCATCGAGCGTTTGTCGTAATTGCCGATCCATGTGTTGATATGGATCGAACTGATGGCGACGGTTGCCCCACGGTCACGCAGACAAGCCGCCAAGCGGTCTACCTCGGCCGGTGGATGGCCTACGATATCAATGGCGACATCCGCCAGCCGAAAGGCTTGATCATGTGCAATCCGAAAGCCCAAGCCCTCACGTGCGATAATGTCGACGACCGTTTGGAGATGGCGCCGTTGACGCTCGGTCTGGACCGCCTGTCCCTCCCAATAGTCGAAGACCACATCGCGCCCTCGGCGGAAAACTGCATAGGCGCCGCTTTCGCCTATGACCGCCTTGACGGGCCAGGCGCGAACAATGTGCTCACACCAACCGGCAGAACCGCCAGTGACCGGAATAACCGCAATACCGGCATAGTTCAGATCCCAAAGCACCTGATAGGTCTCCGGGAGCAACTGTCCGTCGGTCGTCAGCGTGTCGTCAATATCGGTGAAGAGGTAACGCACGCCCCGAAGCTCGTCAGCAGATGGAGTTCGATCAACAAATGTCATCAATTTTCCTCGCCGCTTGTGACGATTTCGACGCCGCTTGCGGCAAGCGCTTGCCGGATCTGCGGTTCGCCCGGCAAGCGATCCGTGTAGAAGCGGTTGAGTTGTTTGAATGGAGCGACGCGAACAGCCGCCGTGCGCTCCCATTTGCTGACGTCGGCCGCGAGAAAGCGCGTCTGCGAATTCTCGATCAGAGCATTGGTTATCTGCGCCTCACCGTAGCTGAAATCCATGATACCGTTAGTCGCACTCAGTGCACCGGCACCAAAGACCGCATAGTTGGCGTAGAATTTCTCGATGAACTTGATGACGTCAGCGCCAACCACGTCGCGGTCGTCGTGACGTAGCAAGCCACCCGTCAAATGCACTTCGACGCTCGGCGCGTCGCAGAGCGTAAGCGCCACATGGATATTGTTGGTCACGACGGTCAGCCCCTTGTGGTCGCGCAGTGCTTCGGCCACGAACTGGACGGTGCTGCCGACCCCGAGAAAGACGGTCGAATCCGGACCGATATCACTTGCCAAGCGTCTGGCGATCGCCCGTTTGGCGCGCTTGTTCAACTGCGCTCGTGCATTGAGCGAGATATTGCTGCCCTCGATCGGAAGATCCACTCCACCGTGAAATCGCCGTGCAAAACCAAGGTCGCACAGCGTATTGATGTCGCGGCGTATCGTCTGCGTCGTCAGGTCGTATCGACGCGCAAGCTCCTCGATAAACTGGGTCCCTTCACTCTCGATCAACGCCAGGATTTCACGCTGTCGCGCCGAGATCATGCGCTGCGCCATCGGCTGTCCCTACTTTAGAAAGAGGCTCGGATCATCGGTTATCACACCTGTCAGCCCTGCCGGCCAGAAGGACGTCAGCAGGCGGGGGTCGTTGCATGTCCATGCGCGAACTTTGATGCCGCGACTTGCGGCCTCTTCCAGGAATCCGATGCTCAGCGATTTATAAAGGAGATGGATGGTCTTCGCCGGCACAGCTGCAAGTCGGTCCACCCAGTCCTCGGGAAGCTTGCTCCAGAGCATGGCAAGATCATAGTTCGCATCCAGCGTATGCATCGCCCGCAATGCCTCAGGATCGAAGCTCGAGATCATCACTTGCGTATGCGCTGCGCGACTTTGGAGATGCTCATGGACCGTTCTCGTCAGCTGCTCGAGCGACGTCTGATGCGGATGCTGCTTGATTTCGACATTGATGTTGAGACCAAGGCGGCCCAGTTCCGGTACGACATCGGCAAGCAGCGGGATCTTTTCTCCCTTGAATTCCTCGCCGAACCACGAGCCTGCATCGATCCCGGAGAGATCGGCGGCTGTCATATGCTTGAGGTGTCCCTTCGAAGAGGAGCAGCGATCGACCGTTACGTCATGAATGACGACGGCGGTTCCGTCGCCAAGTAGCGCCACATCCAGTTCGACCCACTCTGCGCCCTGGTCGGCTGCCGCCTTGAATCCGGCGATCGTGTTTTCGGGCGCGACAGCGGATGCGCCGCGATGAGCCTGGATTTCTTTTTTGGCCACGTCCGAAGCCAATATATGCTGTGTGATCATGTTCACTTCTCAAAATAAAGTTCAGTATTGTCGAAGTCGTGCTTGCGCGGCTTCGGGTCAGAGATCGTCCGTTCGCCTGCCTGTCTGGCGATTGAAGGGATGGATGGATGCAACGCGAATATAAACCGGGATTTTGGCGGCTTCGCTAAAATCAGGTCTTCCCGGAACGGTCACAATGGCGGTCTGATTGCTTTCGTCCAAGCGGATGTGCAAATGGCTCTCGCCACCGATCGGCTCAAGGAGTTCGACTATTGCATCGAGACGGATAGACGGTTCGCTCGGCTTCTCCGTGAATATGTCATCGGGTCGAATACCGAGCGTATCCGTCGCATCCGGCAGAGTGAGCAGACCATCGCCGTCCGCTCGCCTGACCAGTTCGAGTGGCAGAATGTTCATCGGCGGCGAACCGATGAAGCTCGCGACAAAGAGGCTAGCGGGACGATCATAGACGTCGACCGGCGTGCCGACCTGTTCGACGAGACCGCCATTCATCACCACGAGGCGATCAGCCAATGTCATGGCCTCCAGCTGATCGTGCGTGACATAGATGCTGGTCGTCTTCAGCCGACGTTGTAGACGGCGAATTTCCACGCGCATCTGTACGCGCAGCTTGGCATCGAGGTTGGAGAGCGGTTCGTCGAACAGAAAGGCAGCAGGCTCGCGGACGATTGCGCGTCCCATTGCGACACGCTGGCGCTGACCGCCGGACAGCTGACGCGGTTTGCGCTCGAGCATCGGACCGATCTCGAGGATCTCGGCAACCTCGGCAATCCGGCGATCGATCTCGGTCCTCGGCGTGCCTCGATTCTTCAGACCGTATTCAAGGTTCTTGCGAACACTCATATGTGGATAAAGCGCATAGTTCTGGAAGACCATGGCGATGTCCCGTTCGGCAGGTTCCGCCTTGTTGACATTGCGTCCGGCGATCTGGATCTCGCCGTCGCTGACTGTTTCAAGGCCTGCTATCATTCGCAACAAGGTTGATTTTCCACAGCCCGAGGGGCCGACCAAGACAATGAATTCGCCGTCCGCGACTGAAAGGTCGATACCTCTGACCGCGGGGACCGAACCATAGTTCTTCTTGATGTCAATTATATTGATCGCTGCCATTTTTTATTTCTCCGTTTCGACCAAGCCCTTAACGAAAAGGCGCTGCATGGCGACGATGACGAGGACAGGGGGAAGTGCTGCCAGGATGACGGCTGACATGACAAGGTTCCAACGCGGCTCGGCATCGGCCACAGCCGCCATGCGCTGAATTCCCATCACCACAGTGTAAAGGCTCTGATCGGTCGTGATGATCAGTGGCCAGAGATACTGGTTCCAACCGAGTACAAAGAGGATGATGAAGAGCGCCGCGATATTGGTGATCGATAGCGGCAGGAGGATATCCCAGAAGAATTTCATCGGCCCTGCCCCATCGACCCGCGCCGCCTCCATCAACTCATCCGGTACGGTGAGAAAAAACTGGCGGAACAGGAATGTCGCTGTTGCCGACGCGATCAGCGGGACGATCAGCCCGCCATAATTGTTGAGCATGCCGAGGTCGGCGACGACCTTGTAGGTCGGCACGATACGCACCTCGACCGGCAACATCAGGGTGATGAAGATCATCCAGAACGCCAACGTCCTGAACGGGAACCTGAAATAGACGATGGCGAAGGCCGACAGGATCGAGATCGCAATCTTGCCGACTGCAACACCGATCGCCATGATCAGGGAATTGAGCATCATCGGGCCAATGGGCGGGGCGCCGGCATTCGTCATGCCGGCCGTCAGCATCGTGGAATAGTTCTCGATCATATGCGTGCTCGGCGTCAGCGGCACGACCCCGGACAGAAAGTCGTTAGGCCCGTGTGTCGATGCGATGAAGGCGACATAGACCGGGAAGACCACGACGACGACGCCGACGATCAGAACCAGATGCGCAAGAAGAGTTAGGAAGGGGCGATTTTCGACCATCGTCGTTATCCTCAATACTGTACGCGCCGCTCGATGAATCGGAACTGGATTGCTGTCAGGGCGACGACAATCAGCATCAGGATCACGGATTGGGCGGCCGAAGAGCCTAGGTTAAGTCCGATAAAGCCGTCGAAATAGACTTTGTAGACAAGGATCTCGGTCGCTCGCGCGGGACCGCCTTGCGTTGTTGCATGGATGATGCCGAAGGTGTCGAACATCGCGTAGACGATGTTGATCACGACGAGATAGAAGGTCGTAGGCGAGATCAGCGGGAAGACGATCGTCCAGAAGCGCTTGACGGGACCCGCGCCGTCAATGGCGCCCGCCTCCTGCAGGGACTGCGGCACGGATTGGAGTGCTGCCAGGAAAAACAGAAAATTATAGGATATCTGTTTCCAGGTCGCAGCGATGACGATGAGTGCCATCGCATCGTTGGGATTGATCAGATGGTTCCAGTTGACGCCCATCGATCGCAGGAGATAGGCGACAATGCCGATCGACGGATTGAACATGAACCACCAGAGGATGCCCGCAATCGCCGGCGCAACCGCGTAGGGCCAGATCAGGAGCGTCGAGTAAAGGCGCGAGGTGCGCAGCACCCGGCCGGCGGCAGCCGCCAGTATCAAGGCGATCGACGTTGACAAGCCCGTCACCAGAACGGCGAAGAGCAGCGTGTGGCCAAAGGCATCGAGATAGAGCGGATCGGCGAACAGGCGACGGTAGTTATCAAACCATACGAAGCTCGTTTTGAAGCCAAAGGCGTCCTGGCGCAGGAATGACTGCCAGAACGCGGTTGCGGCCGGCCAAAGAAAAAAAACTATTGTCACAAGGATCTGCGGGGCAATCAGCAGATAAGGGAGAAGCTTGCCCGGAAAGACAGTCCGTTTGGTTTGCATGAGCCCTCACGTCCCGATGGGTTGATGGGCGAAGGGCCGGCATGAACCGGCCCTTCGGTGGGGACTACTGATTGGCGGACTGGAAGTCGCGCAGCTGTTCGTTGCCGCGTGTGACGACGGAATCGAGCGCTTCCTTGGCCGTCTTCTTGCCTGACAGAAGCGCGGCGAATTCATCATCGATGATGCCGCGAACCTGAACGTAATTGCCAAAACGGATGCCCTTGGAATTCTCCGTCGGGGTCACGCGCGTCAGTTGCTTGATGCCGATGTCCGAACCAGGGTTCTTTGCGTAATAGCCTTGATCCTGGCCGAGCTTGTAGGCCGCTTCGGTGATCGGCAGGTAGCCGGAGAACTGGTGCCAGTCGGCCTGAACCTCAGGCTTTTGCAGATAGGTGTAGAACTTTGCGACACCCTTATATTCCTCCTCTGGCCGTCCCTTCAGCGTCCACAGCGTGGCGCCGCCGATGATGGAATTCAGAGGCTGCTGGATGACATCATTATAGTAGGGCAGAGTGGCAAAACCGACTTCGAAACCCTTGGCATTGTTCACGACGCCAGCCCGGCCGGCCGATGAGTTCATGTACATGGCGCATTCCTGCGAATAGAACATCGGCGGGGCATTGTCGCCGCCGCCGGGACCGCCGAACTTGAACAGGCCTTCGTCCTGCCACTTCTTCAAATTGTCCCAATGACGCACCGTCAGGTCATTGTTGAAGGTGAACTCTGCATCGAGGCCGCCAAAACCGTTGGCCTTGGTCGAATAGGGCTTGTCGTGCAGCGCATTGAGGTTCTCAGTCTGAATCCAGGAGATCCAGGCGCTGGTGAAACCGCATTTGGCCGCACCCGACTGCATGATCTTGCGGGAAAATGCCTCAACATCGGCCCAGGTCTTTGGCGGCGTTTCCGGATCAAGGCCCGCCTTTTTGAAGATATCCTTGTTATAATACATGATCGGGGTCGAAGAATTGAACGGCAGGGACAGGACGTTGCCGTTCGTGTCCGAATAGTATCCGACGACCGGGGCGATGAACTGGCTCTGGTCCCAAGCCTCGCCTTCGTCTTTCATGAGCTGATACACGGGATAGATCGCGCCTTGCGCGGCCATCATCGTTCCTGTTCCAACCTCGTAGACCTGGACGATCGCCGGCTGCTGGTTGGCGCGAAAAGCAGCAATGGCGCCGGTCAGGGTTTCGTCATAGGTGCCCTTGAAGACGGGAACGATCTCGTAGTCGCTTTGCGACGCGTTGAACCCCTTGGCGATCTCCTCCAGTTTTGCACCGTTCTCGCCACCCATCGCATGCCACCATTGAATCTTGGTTGCCGCCATGGCCGGCGCGCTCAAGGACAGGCTCAGCAGGCCCGCGGATAGATAACAAGCAGCCTTATTCATCTCTCACTCCCAATGTTGATCCGTGGAGCCTCCCGCTCCGAATGCGACGCAAACCCTACCAGCTGACATTCATATTGCAATCAATTAATGTTCAAATGAACATCCGTGTGAGAGTAACGCTTCGACGGGCTCGCCAAAGTTAAAGAAATTCGGGAAAATCGCGGTGGGCTTCGTGCTTTTCGGACGATCTCACACATCTTGCCGACATGGATGAACCTTGACAAAAAGACAGACGTTCGAATGAACATATGGCAGATATCGAAATGGCAGGATGCGCCGCTCGCCGTTTCGAGCTGCCTAACTGGTCGGGAACGCAAGCCGCGCGCCGATTCGTAACGATTGGCCGGTGACAAAGAGGTGTGCCGGAGCTCAGATCACGCAAATGGCGGATAGTCGCAGTTCAGGACGCAGAACCGGTCAGACCGCCCACACCCGAGTGGTCCCTTCAGGGCCGACGTTCGTCCGCGGCCCGATCTTCCCTATTCCAAGCGCCACCGGGATCGATCTTGAAATCGCCCCCACTTCTTCCGAGCGAAACCGCGGTTCGGCGGATCTGCGCCCATTCAGGTACGAGCCCGATTGAGACGAGCGACAGAAGGAGCAGTCACAGATACGCAACCGCAAACAATCAGCCATTTGCCTCGCTATTTGCCGACGCCTTGGCTGAGCCCTCTGACGAACTGCCGCGAGAAAATCACGTAGAGGGCGACGAGTGGCACGACGCCAAGCGTCAATGCGGCAAGAAGGGCCGGATAGTCGCTGAGAAACTGACCGACAAACTGCTGAACACCGAGCGTCACAGTCTGGTTGGCCTTGCCAGGCGCCAGGATCAGCGGGAACCAGAGGTCGTTCCAGACCGGCAGCATGGTCAGCGTCGCGACTGCAGCAAGGCCGGGCTTGACCACTGGCAGCACGATGCGGAAGGTGCGGAATTCGCCCGCGCCATCCATGCGCGCCGCTTCCTTGATCTCCGTCGGCACGGTGCGGAAATAAGCCATCATCAGGGTGACCGCGATCGGTATGCTCATCGCCGTATAGACCAGGATCAGCGCCGTCAGCGTATCGACGAGGCCCCATGTGATCATGATCTTCAGGATCGGTACGGTGCCGAGGCGTATCGGCAGCATGATGCCGACAACGAAAAGCGCGGCGATCACTGGCGTGATCTTCAGACGGTATTCCGTCAGGCCGTAGGCGGCGAGCGCCGAAAGGACCACAGTCAACACGATCGTCGAGACCGTAACGATCAGGCTGTTGCGATAGTTCAGCAAGAAATTGCCACGGGTGAAGACACGAATATAGCCGTCGACGCCGAAGGTCGCCGCCGTCGGCAGGTCGAAGGGACCGCCGAAAATGGCGGGTGTCGTCTTGAACGAATTCAGAATGACGACGCAGATCGGGCCGAGCGCCAGAAGCACGAAGAAGATGAGGAGCCCGTGGACGATGAGCCGGTCGAGCAACATGCGGTGGCGGCTCGTGCCGTAGAAGGTGGAACTGACCTTGCTGGAGGATAGCATCTGTTCCGCTCCCTAGATCTGATGGGCCTGGAGGCGGCGCTGGACCAGCCAGAAATAGGCGCCGGTCACGAGAAGAATGATGACGAAAATGACTGTTGCCACCGTCGCGCCGAGATCGAGATCGGCGACCTGGCCGCTCGATCCGAAGAAGGTTCGGTAAAACAGCGTCCCGAGAATATCGGTGCTGTAGTTCGGACCGGGGGCGGATCCGTTGAGCGCAAAGATCAGGTCGAACCCGTTGAAGGTCCAGATATAGGTCAGGATGACGATCAGTCCGAACTGCGGAGCAATCAGCGGGAACTTGATATTCCAGAAGATCCGCCAGTTTCCTGCGCCGTCGAGACGGGCGGCCTCGATGATATCTTCGGGGACGGCAAGAAGCGCGCTGTAGAGAAAGAGCATGGGTATGCCGACATATTGCCAGACCGACATCAGCGAGATCGTCGGCAGGGCCGTCATCTCGTTGCCGAGCAGCGGGAAGCCGACGAGGCCCCAGAGCGGATTGATGATCAGCCGCCAGATGAAGCCGACGATGACGACCGAAAGTGTGGCCGGTACGAAGAGCAGCGTACGGTAGATGCCCTCGGAACGACCGAGAAGCCCCGATGTCAGAAGCCCGGCCATCAACAGGCCGATCGGCACTTCGACGATCAGGTGAATGAGGAAGAATTCGCAATTGTTCATGAGCGCGTTCCAGAAACGGGCGCTCGTGACCGGATGCGTGAAGAGATAATAGTAGTTTGCCAGCCCCACGAACACGCGACCACCGGGGCTATCCGTATCGAAGAAGCTCATGACGATCGATGCCGCGAGCGGCAGAACGGCGAAGGCGAGATAGATTGCGAGCGCTGGCAGCACAAACAGAAAAAGGCTCCAGCGAGCCGTCGCAGGACGTGTCACCCGGTATCTCCGTAGTCTCGGCGCCGGGGTAGGCCGGCGGGTATCGGAAGCCTCGCATACCGGGACAGCCGGTACGCGAGGGGCTCTTTCTTACTTCTTCTGCGGTGCGTACCAGGATGCAAGACCGGCCTGTAGTTCGGCTGCCGCCTTTTCCGGTGTAACGTCGTCACCGATCATCATCGTCTGCAGCACGCGCCAGATTTCGTCATCGAGCGGCGGGTTGCCTGCGCTCAGACGGTCCAGCGCCAGGCGCGGGGTCAGCTTGGCGCCCGTCTTCAGGTCGGCGAATTTCTGCGCCAGCGCATTGGTATAGGTGACAGGGGTGCTGCTCATGGCAAAGAAGCCGGGCGCGGCGTTGACGTAGAGTTCCTGGAACTCTGGCGTCCCAAGCCAGGCGAGGAAAGTCTTTGCGGCATCCTTGTGCTTGCCGGCCGCATTGATGCCGATCGCCATGTCAGGCATTTCCTGCAGGTAGCGCTGGCCACCCTCTTTAGCAGCCGGCGGACCGAAGACGCCGACATTGAGGCCCGTCGAGGTCACCTGATTGATGTTCCATGAGCCATCGGGAAGGATCGCCGCGCGACCGATCGTGAAGAGCTGCGTCATGTCGGCATATTGCAGACTCGCCTGGCCTTTCGGCAGGAAAGGCTTCCAGGCCGCGAAGGCCTTGAAGGCTTCGACGAATTCCGGATCGGTCAGTTTCTTCGCACCATCGATCAGGCCGAGCCGGCCCTCTTCACCATTCCAGTAGGACGGGCCGATATTGTAGAGGCCGTTATAGGCGAGCTGCCAGGATTCGGCGGAACCATAGGCAAGCGGTTCGTATTTGCCGCTGTCCTTGATCTTCTGCAGCACCTTGACGAACTCATCAGCCGTCTTCGGCACATCGAGGCCCAGCTCCTTGAAAATATCGATATTATAGTAGAAGCCGGCGAGCACCGCGGCGACGGGCAGGCAATAGGGCGCACCCTTTGCATCCGTCCAGGCAGCTTTCGATGTCTCGTCGAAATTCTTGATCGCATCGAAATCGGCAAGTGAGTCGAAATAACCGCGACCGATCCATTCGCGATTGACGTCGAAGGGACGGCAGGTCAGGAGATCCGGGCCGGCGCCAGCCTCGATCTGTGATTGCATTGCCGCATTGTATTCATTGGTGTTGACCGGCGCGAACTCGACTTTGATGCCGGGATTTTTGGCTTCGAAGGCGGGTATGATCTTGTCTTGCCAGACAGCAATGTCTTCCGTCCGCCAGCTGCCGAGCTTGATCGTGACATCTTCTGCCAGCGCACTGCCGGCCATCATCAGGGCCGCGACCGACACCAAGGCGCCGTTCAGCAATTCATGCTTTGAAAGCATTTGATAATCTCCCATTCTCGTCGCTTGAAACTGCTCCCGTCCCGGCTCATTACAGGATCGTCCGGGGATTGATGGCGGACGATACCTCTCAATACCAGTTGTGACAAGTTATATTTTTTATTTCCAGTTTTTGTCTTATGTGGTATTCGATCGAAAAGGATGGCGCGATCCATCGTGATAGATCGAGGGATGAAACATGATTGGTGTCGGACTGCTGGGGTCGGGGTTTATCGGCGAATGTTATGCCGACGCGCTGCTTGATGTGCGCAATGCGGAGTTGCGCGCCTGCTTTTCCCGCAGCACCGCCCGCGCTAGTGAATTTGCGCAAAAATGGAACGTGACTGCTCATTCCGACATGGATGGTCTCTGCGCCGATCCGGCCGTCGACATCGTGATCATCGCGCTCCCCAACGAAATCCATCTCGAAGCGACGAGAACTGCCGCCAGGCACGGGAAGGCGGTCATCTGCACCAAGCCGCTCGCCCGCACGGAGGCCGAGGCGGCAGTCATGCTCAAGGTGGTGATCGAAGCGGGCATCTGGCACGGATATGCCGAAAGCTCGGTCTTTTCTCCCAATACCGCCAAGGCCTACGAGATGGTGAAGGCCGGTGGCATCGGCAGGCTTTTGACGATGCGCGCCCGCGAAGCCCATTCCGGCCCGCATGCGCCGCATTTCTGGGACGCCGAAACGGCGGGCGGTGGCGCCTTGCTTGACATGGGATGCCACACTGTAGAATCAGCAAGACACTTCTTCGGCAAGGATAATCCCGTAATCGAAGTCATGGCCTGGGGTTCGACGATGGTGCACGGCGACAAGACGACCGGCGAGGACGCCGCGATCGCCCTCCTGAAGTTTGCAGGCGGAGAGTTGGCGACCATCGAATCGTCCTGGATCGAAAAGGGCGGGATGCAGTTGCGCCACGAACTCGTCGGCTCTGAAGGCCGCATCGTGACGGACAGCTCCGTCGGCCCCGTCTGGGGCTTCGTCGGAAAGCCGGTCGGCTACACGGTCGAAAAGGCGGATGCCGAAACCGGGTGGGTCTATCCCGTGCCCGAGGAGACCCGCGCCTATGGTTTCTCCCAGCAGATGCGCCATTTCATCGATTGTTTTGCGGCCGGCAGAACCCCGTCCGAAACCTATGAAGACGGTGTGATCGTCAACAGGATCATCGATGCCTGCTATCGATCCATGAAAACCAGGCAGTGGGAAAGGGTTGCGGTAGGCCCATGATCGGAATTGAAGGCCAGGCGGCTCCCTTGCAGTCGGATTCTCCGGAACCGTTGTGGCAGCAGGCTGCAAAGGCGATCATGAAGGAAATCGCTGCGGGCAAACTGGTCTCGGGAAGCCGGTTGCCGCCGGAGCGCGATCTCCTGACGCGGCTTTCGATCAGCCGCGTGACGCTGCGACGCGCGTTGCAGAGCCTGGTGACGGACGGCGTGCTGGTCTCTTCGCACGGCCGCGGCTGGTATATTGCGACGGAAGCGCATCAGGAATTCCCGCAGACGCTGGAATCCTTCAGCGAGACGGCTGCCCGCCTTGGCCTTGCACCATCATCGGAGGTGCTGCGGGCCGAAGAGGCGCCGGCGAGCCTCGACGAGGCGGAAGAACTCGGCATCGCACCCGGTGGGCCGGTCTTTCATCTCGATCGTGTCCGGATGCTCGACGGCGTACCTGTGGCAGTCGATCAGTCGTTCTTTCCGTCGATCCGCGGGCTCGACATGTCCGCGATCGACTTCAAGACGGCGTCGCTGTTTCGCCTTCTGAGCGGAGCGGGCTTCGACCTTGCCCGCGCAGAATCGACAATCGAGGCGCAGGCGGCGGACAAGACGCTCGCCCGGCATCTCGGCATCGAACAGGGCATGCCGATCCTTGCCATGCGCCAGCTGGTCGAAGACGGCAATGGGCGTCCGGTCATGGCCTCGACGATCCGTTATGCCGGCGACCGCTATCGCCTGCGCACCTCCTTTTCACGCACCGGTAAAGCGGGCGGCTGAGGCCGCCTTTCAAGGTGCATGACAGCCGGCAATATGTTGCGCCGGCGGATGAATTCAGGACCAGGGAGAAGACCGGAATGGTCAAGGGTTATATTTCGCTAGCCGAAGCGCGCGCTTCGCAGGCGAGCGCGCTCGAAAGAGCAATTGCCGAAATCGGTGAAGAAGTCACAACCGCATCCGAGGCATTCAAGGGTCCTGGCCCCATCTTCATGGGCATCGGCGCAAGCTTTGCGGCCTGCTCGGCCGCGGTCTGGGCGCTGCGTTCGCGCGGCATCCACTCGTGGCGCCTCAACGGCGGCGAATATCCGGTCCCCTTCCCGGCCTCGAGCCATCCCGTCATCGCCGTCTCGCAGAGCGGCAAGAGCACTGAGACGCTTGCGGTTCTCGATTCGATCGACCGCAGCCTTCGCATGTCGGTGGTCAATGCCAAGGGCTCGCCGGTCGCCACCGCCTCGTCGACCAATATATCGCTCGGCGCCATTCCAGACAGCTATGCCTCGACGATTGGCTATACCGCCACGATCGCAGCCCTCGGCATGATTGCCGAAGCCTGGGATGGTGGCGCAGCCGATCCGAGCTGGGCTGATCTTCCGGCCGCCTTCCGCCAGCTGGAAAGCGAGCTTTCGGAACAGATCGGCGCGATTCTTTCGCGCATGGAAAGCGCCGCCTATGTCGACTGCGCGGCGATCGCGTCTTCCGCCGGTTCGGCGGAAGTCGGCTCGCTTCTGCTGCGTGAGATTGCCCGCATCCCCTCGACCGGCATGTCGACCCGCCAATATCTTCATGGCGCCATGGAATCGGCCGGAAAGGGCGTGCATATTCTCTTCGGCGACGAGCGGGAGGCAGTACTGGCGACGACACTGACAAAGGCCGGCCATCATACGATCCTCGCCGGCCCAGTGCAGGCTGAGGCGAACGAATGGCTGACCTATATTGCGCTGCCGCGCGTGTCGGTGACCCAGCGACCGATCCTTGAGGCGCTCATCATGCAGACCATTGCAGTGGAGACGGCCGTTGCGCGAGGGCTCGATCCCGACGCTTTCGTCTTCCACCACAACGACACCAAGGTGGCCTGACCATGGCTGGCAAAACATGCGTCGTCGCGCTCGATGTCGGCGGAACCAAGACGCATCTCGTCGTCGAGACGCTGGCGGGCGATCGTTTCCTCGATATGGTCATCAGCAGCCGTGACTGGGATGCAGAACCCGCGGCCCATGGCGCCGATTGGCTGGCCGCACGGCTGAAAGTCAATCTGCCTTCAGATATTGCCGCCGCCTCGATCGCCTTCGGTGCGCAAGGCATCAACCGCGCGGATACCGCGCGGGCGCTCGAAGCGGCCCTGCTCGATCGCGGCTACCGCGTCCATGCCGTCAATGACGCAGCGCTCATCGTGCCCGCTGCCGGCTTTGCGGCCGGCATCGGCGTCATCGCCGGCACAGGCGCGATTGCGGTTGGAACGGATCCGGACGGACAGCCGCTGTCGGCAGGCGGCTGGGGATGCGTGATCGGTGACGAAGGCGGGGCAGCCGCCCTCGTGCGCGAGGCGACACGCGCGGCGCTCAAGGCGCATGACGAAGGTCGGCCTGATGACGGACTGCTCTCCGCCCTGATCCAGGATTTCGACGTCGAGGATGCAGAGCGGCTGACCCGCAAGGTCAATGACGACCCGACGGCCGAGAACTGGGCGCCGCACTGCGCTGCCATCTTCGATGCGGCGGACCGGGGATCGCTGCTTGCAGAAAAGGTCATCGCTCAGGGCGCCGCCGATCTTGCCGCACTTGTCGGCCAACTCAGAAATCGCGGCGCCACCGGCAATGACGTGGTGGTCGCGGGAAGCGTCATCGTCAATCAGTCACGACTCTTCGAAGCGTTCAAGGTGGCGCTGCGTCAAGAGCATCCCCGGCTCGCGGTCCACAGACTGACAGTTTCTCCTGTCGAGGGCGCCCTGTTTCTTGCGCGTGCCGCGCTGAAGCCTGCGGCCCAATAAGTCCAACCGGTCCAAGCGGCCATCTAGAGGCCAGCCGGCCAATCCGGCTGGCCTCTTCAGTTTTGATTATGCGCCCTTCCAGACGAGCTTGGCATTGGCAAGTTCACGCGCGCCAAGGCCGCCCAATTCCCGCCCGAAACCCGAGCCCTTGACGCCGCCAAATGGCGCACGCGGATCGGAGCGCACGAAATCATTGATGAACACGGCGCCGGCCTCGATCCGAGACGCGACGCGCTCGGCGCGGTCCGGATTGCTGCTCCATACGGCTGCGCCGAGGCCGTACTCGGTGTCGTTTGCAAGCGCGACCGCCTCATCCTCGTCCTTGAAGCTGTAGAGCATGGCGACCGGGCCGAAGAATTCCTCGCGGGCTACCGCAGCATTCTTCGGCAGACCGACAATAACGGTCGGCTCGTAAAAAAAGCCGGGACCGCCGATCGGCTTGCCGCCGGTCAGGACCTGTGCGCCCGCCTTGACGGCATCGTCGACCTGCCGCTGAACATTGTCGCGAATATCGGAACGGGCGAGCGGCCCAAGCTTTGTTTCAGCCTTCATCGGATCGCCGACCTGAATGCGCTTGACCGCATCGACGAAGGCGGCGGTGAAACGCTCGGCAATCGGCGCATGGACGAAGATCCGCTTGGCGGCGATGCAGCTCTGAGCATTGTTTGAATAGCGCGACACCACCGCCATCTGCACGGCCTTGTCGAAATCCGCATCATCGAAGACGACGAAGGGATCCGAGCCGCCAAGTTCCAGCACGACCTTCTTGCCAAGCGAACCCGCCTGCTCGGCAACGGCCCGGCCGGCTGCCGTGCTGCCGGTAACTGTGACGGCCGCAATCCTGGGATCGGCGATAACGGCCGGGGCGCGCTTGCGATCGATCACAAGGTTGGAATAGAGGCCTCGGGGCGCGCCGGCATCGAGGATCAGCTTCTCGATTGCCGCTGCGGATCCCTGCACCGTTTCGGCATGCTTGACGATGACGGTATTGCCGACGAGGGCCGCCGGAATGAAGAAGCGCAACACCTGCCAGAAAGGCAGGTTCCACGGCATGATGCCGAAGATCGGGCCGATCGACTGATAGACGATCTTGGCCGGCGTGCCGGCGATCGGCTCGTCACTGACATAGGCAAGGCCATCGCTTGCGAAATGCCTTGCGCCAAAGGCGGATTTCTTGATCTCCCCCTGCGCCTCGGCGAAAGGCTTACCCATTTCCGCGACGATCAGGGCGGCATATTCGTCAGCGCGCTGTTCCAGCAGGTCGGCAAGCCGGTTCAGGAATGCCGCCCGGTCCTGCAGCGACGAGGCAGACCATTGTTTCCAGGTCTCATGCGAGCGCTGGAGGATCGCTTCGACTTCACGGTCGCTGTGCTCCTCGTAGGTTCCGATCAATTGGCCATCAGTTGGATTGTAGGACAGGAAGCCCATCTAAATCTCCTCTTGTTTAGCAGGCAGGTATTGGTTCGAGGAGGCATCAGCCGCCTCCTTGAAGCAGAGAGAAACCGGCGGCAAAGCAGAGTGTGACCGCGCCGAACGCGGAGAGCTCACGCCGCCAGGGGAATACGCTTTCGAGCGCCATCCAGGCTGACAATGCCGCCATCCAGACCATGTTCGTGACGCCGCCTGCGAGCTGCAGGAGGACCATCGTGATACAGCAGGCCGCCCGGCACGCGACCCGGCCTCGAATGATATCGCGCAGCAGGAGCAGGACCGCGCACGCAAGCACGGCCGGCACAAAAACCGGCGCGATGAAACGGCCGCTATCATCGACAAGGCGTGCCGATCGAAACATCCATTCGCCGAATGCACCTGCAAGCGCGACGGCCACAAGCATAAGGATCGACGAGAACACACCCGTCTCGATCCGTTTCTCGCCAACCGCAAACCGCTCACGGTTCAGCGCGCGGGCCAGAAAGGCGGCGGGCGCCGTCATCGCGACCATCATGGCCAGCCATGAAAGCGCGAGCTCCGCTAGGCTGCCGGCAACGTCGGGAGACAGTCTGCCGGCTCGACAGATGAGCTCGCCGGATGTTTGCGGCATGTAGGAGAGGACGGCCCAGGCGGAGAGACCTGATAGCAGCATGCCGTAGTTGGCAGCGGTCCGGCTTATCTCCTGTCTTGTCATTGCCGTAATCCCTGACATCTTGAGGGCCTTGGGGCGGGAGGCCGGCAGGGGATATCGCCGGCCTTCACCTGGTCTCAACAGCAGCAGCTTCCCCCGCCCTGCCCAGCCAGCACGCTCGCCTTGTTGATGACGGGCGGCAGATTGTTCGAGGGGTTGACCGGAAAGAAGCCTGCTGGCGCCAGCGAGAAGCCGCAGGAAATGCAGGGCTGAACCGGGAAATCTTCCGCGCGCACGACATGGTGCAGGCCGAAAGTGTGCCAGAGCACGATGTCGGTATTGTCGACATTGCGATCCTGTTTCACGAGTTCGGCAAGACCGTCGCTCCCATCGGAATTGGCGACGAATTCTCCTCCCGGATAACGTTCGTTCTGGTTGAACGGCGTCACCCAGATATGATTGCGGATGAAATTGGAGCGGATACCCGACGGGCCGTCCTCCTGGATCATCGGTGTGACGCAGTTCGGCGCATGCAGCTTGTAGGCTACCGGCTTGCCGACATGGTTGAGCTTACTGGGATTGATCACTTTCCAGCTGCGATGAGTGGAAAGATCAGCCCGCCGCGCCGCAGCAAGCTCAGTCTTCAAGACCGTGTCGACGGCATGAAACGCGTTTCCATACGGATTGCTTTCGCTATAGGGCTCCATATAGGAATTGGTCTCCACGACGCTGTTGCCGCTGCCATCGACCGCCATATCCAGCCGGGCGCAGAAAATATGCTGGTGGATCGGCGCGCCGAGGCCGGGCTGGATTTCCGTCGAATATTTGTCCGGCTGGCCGGGATGGCAGGCATTGGTGTTGACGATGCCCGTCGCCTTCATCTCGAATTCGATTTCGCCAGCCTGATCGAGATACCAGTATTGGGCATATTCATAGTTCCCGACGGTGCAGATGCTCGAGATCACGAGCTTGCGGCCGCGATGGAGGACCGTGCGGCCCGTGCGGAAATCCCAGTGTTTCCAGAGAATGCCTGCGTCTTCCTCGTGGATGCAGACCGCCTTCTCGATAGTGACGACCTCGCCGTTGAGGCCATTCACATGTGCGTCGAGATACTGGATCTGACCGAGGCAGTCGCAACCAAGGCGAAGCGAATTGGTAAGCTTGCCGAAGCCATATTCACCGACGTCGAAAATATTCTGCCGGGCGTGACCATAGAGCGGCGATCCATAGGGAACGACGAGTTCGGCCACCGCGGCGCGGCGCACGACCGAGCGTCCGTCATAGCGGATATCGTGAAGCACCAGCCCTTCGCGCGGCGTAAAGCCGATGGCAAGCGTCCACTTGTCCCAGGAGATCGCGTGATCCTTGATGGTGAAGCTCACGCCCTCGGGCTGGACGACGTCGAGCGGCTTCAGGGGTGCGGCTGGAGCCGGCAGGAATTCCGGATCGTAATCATAGCGCGTCATCGGGATCGGCGGGTGATCCGGATAATCGTCGACACGCAGCACCTCGCCGGTCTTCACATCGATGACGGCATTCAGCCCTTCGATCGGATGGGCGTAATAATTGCCGAACTCATGGACGCGCAGCCATGAGAAGGTATGCGAGATCAGCCGGCCCTCTTCATCCTCGTGACCGAAATTGCCGCCCGACCAGGAATCGACGATGACGCCGGTCATGTCGGCGATGCCACGCTTGCGGCAGGCCTCGATGAAACGCGGATCGTTCTTCACGTTGACTTCCACGCTCAGCATCTGCTCGACCATGAAACCGGCACGAGCGGTCGGAAAATGCTTGCGGCGGATAATTGCCTTGTCATCGAGGGACACAATGAGCTGCCAGACGCCACGCACCTCGAGATGGTTGACGTTGACGCGGGCCTCGCGCGGCAGCGGCGCACCATCGAGATAGGCGCGATATTCGGCCGGCGTCGGCTCGCGCAGGTCGATATTCTCGAACAGAACGCCAGGGCCAAGCTCGGGATCCGCCTTCACGGTCGCGACGACAACATTGATCTCATCGGGGCTCAACGGTTTCAGCGCCTGCAGATGCTCCGGCGGTGGCGGTGCGGCGGCGGGTTTCAGGCTGGCGGGATTGACGGTTTCATTCATCGTTCTGTCCTCGAATTCATGGCCCGGAGGCACTGCCTCCGGCGGTCTCAGGCGGGAAGTGGCGGGCCTCCGCGGCCCTCTCCTGTCGTGAACATCAGCGCCGGTTACTGGCGCAGCGTCGTCCAGATGCGGTCATAGGCACGGGTCGCCTTTTCCTCGCAGGCCGGCGCAAAGACGATCTTCAAATCCTCCGGCGGATTGAACTCCGGCGATTCACCCGTTTCCTTCGGCAGGAACTTGTCGGAGCCGGTTACCGCGCTCTGATAGCCGGTCGACTTCTGCTGCAGGGCAATGCTTTCGGGATCCATCAGGAAGTTCAGGAACTTCTTGGCGTTCTCGACATTTGGCGCGCCCTTCGGCACGGCGACATTGTCCATCCAGCCGATGACGCCCTCCTTCGGGAAGACATATTTGACCGTCGGCTTCTGCAACCGCGACGCCAGCGCCTTGCCCGACCATTGCTCATGCATCACGGTCTCGCCTGATACCTGCCGCTCGGTCGTGCCGTCAGAATTATAGACCTTCACGAAAGGCTTCTGAGCTTCGAGCAGCGCATTGACGGCCTTAAGATCGGCCGGATTGCTGTTGCACTGGTCCTTGCCGAGATAGAGGAGCGCAAGCGACATGACTTCGGATGGCGAGCCGAACATGCCGATCTTGCCCTTCAGATCATCCGAAGGTTCAAACAGCGCCTTCAGGCTGTCGGTCGGTCCCTTGTAGGCGGCGGTATCGACCGAATAGGAGGTCGTCCCCCATACCCAGGGCACGGTATATTCTGCCTTCGGATCCCAGGGGCGCTTCTGCCACTTTGGATCGAGATTCCTGAAGTTCGGCATTCCGGCCACATCGATCTTCTCGAACAGGCCCTGCTTGACGAAGATCGGCACGAAGTCGTTGGAAATGATCATCACGTCGTAACCAGCAGCCCCCGAGCTTATCTTGGCGAGCGCCGTCTCGTTGGAGTCATAGGTGTCGATTGTCACCTTGATGCCGGTTTCGGCCTCGAACTTCTTGACCATCTCTTCGGACGTGTAATCCGTCCAGTTGTAGATATGCAGGACGCCGGCGTCAGCGCGGGCGATAGCCGGTGCGACGATGGCAAGCAGACTGGCCGTTGCCAGCATCCTCTTTGCGTTTTTCATGTTCACCCTCTTTGTTATGATTGTTTGTTGTTCTGGCTGTTTCGCCCGAGCAGCAGCGCGCCGGTGACGAGCACGAGCGAGATGCCGAGCAGGATTGTTGAGATGGCATTGACCTCCGGCGTCACACCGAGGCGCATCATGCCGTAGACATAGACGGGCAGCGTGGTCGATCCGGCGCCGGACACCATCAGGCTGATCAGGAAGTCATCCAGCGAGACGACGAAGGCCATCAGGGCGCCGGCGAAGATTGCCGGCAGCAGCAGCGGAAGGGTGACATACCGGAACAGCTGCCATTCGCTGGCGTAGAGATCGCGCGCCGCCTCTTCGAGATGCGTGCCGAGATCGCGCGATCGCGCCTGGATCGGCAGCAGGGCGAAGGGAATACAAAAGACCGTATGGGCGATGATGAGATTCAAAAGCCCGTTGGTCATGCCGAGCGCCGAAAAGAAGATCAGCGTCATGATCGCGACGATGATTTCGGGAACGATCAGGGGGAGCGCGATCAAGGAGGTAACTAGACCGCGCGCCCCCTTCAGGTCACCGCGCTCGAGGGCGATAGCCCCGGCCGTTGCAATCACTGTGGAGGCGATTGTCGCGGCAATGGCGATGATGATGCTGTTGAAGGCGGCACGCCTGATATCCTCGTTGGCCGCCACCTCGCCGAACCAGCGCAAGCTGAAGCCGGACCAGACGGTCACTAGTTGATTGGCATTGAAGGCGTAGACGACAAGGATAACCAGCGGCAGATAGAGAAAGACCAGGATGACGGTCGTAAAGGCGCCGAGGCCCGGTGTGTGGCGCCAGTCGAACGGTCGCGACGCTCTCATAGCCGTGCCTCCTCGGCTTTTTTCGAGCGGCTGACGAAGATTGCCAGAACGGCAATCGTCACCAGGATCGAAAGTGCGGCGCCAAACGGCCAGTTGCGCGAGGAGGTAAACTGCATCTGCACCAGGCTGCCGATCAGGAGCTTCTTGCCGCCGCCGAGCAGATCTGGCGCCAGGAACGAGCCGAGTGAGGGCGCAAAGACGAGGCTTGCGCCGACGAGTGCCCCGGGTCTTGCAAGCGGCCAGATGACGCGGGCAAAGACCGCGCCCCTGTTGGCATAGAGATCGTAGGCAGCCTCGATCAGGCGCGGATCGATGCGTTCAAGCGTCGAATAGATCGGCAGGACCATGAAGGGCAGGAACGTGTAGACAAGCCCGAGCAGGATGGAGGCGTCATTGTAGAGCAGCGGCAATGGCGTCGAGATCACGCCCGCCGCTTTCAGGAGCCCGTTTGCCAGTCCTTCATCGCGCAGGATCAGTACCCAACAATAGGTTCTGATCAGCGTATTGATCCAGAACGGCAGGGTGACCAAAAAAAGCAGTGTGCGGCGGCGGTTGTCATCCTGGCAGACAAGATACCAGGCGACAGGAAATCCGAGGATCAGGCAGATCGCCGTCGTCAGGCCGGCCAGGTAAACCGAACGCAGGATGATTATGACGTAGCTCCAGGAAAAGACGAGCGTGTCGTCGAAATCCCGCTGGAACAGGAATTGGACATAGGCGTCCGCCGTCACCGGCATGTCGACGCCCCCATAGGGATTGGCGGTCATGAAGGAATAGGCGACGGCAACCAGGAGCGGCACGACCATGAAGATGCCGATCATCAGGACAGCGGGAGCTGCGAGCGTCAGGGTGCGCTGTGCATTCATGCTGCCCTCCCCTAGTTCGCCAGATGCCGTTCGGCATCGCTCGGCCAGTCGAGGATGACGGCCTGGCCGGCATCGAGGCCAGAGATGGACTGCCGGCTTCGGCTTCGCAGACGCTCGCCATTGTCGAGCGTGATCTCGTAAAGCGTATCCAGACCAAGATAGGTGATGGAGGTGATAGTGCCGCGGATCTTGCCGGGCAAACCGCTGGCCAGCATTGAAAGCGCGATCCGTTCCGGCCGCACGGCAACCATGATATCGCTGCCGTGACCGACGGCGGCCCCCGGCAACACATTGGATTCACCGATGAAGTCGGCAACGAAGCGGCTTTTCGGATTGTCGTAGATTTCCCGCGGCGCGCCCATCTGCAGGACACGGCCCGCCGACATGACGGCGATACGGTCGGACATGGCGAGCGCCTCTTCCTGGTCATGCGTCACCAGGATGAAGGTGATGCCCGTCTCCTGTTGCAGCCGCTTCAGCTCACCCTGCATCTCCCGGCGCAATTTGAGATCGAGAGCGCTCAACGGCTCATCGAGAAGCAGGACCTTCGGGCGAGGCGCGAGCGCGCGGGCCAGAGCCACGCGCTGCTGCTGTCCACCAGACAATTGCCGCGGCAAGCGCGAGGCCATGCTTTCGAGCCGCACGAGCCTCAACGCTTCGGCGACACGGGCCTGGCGATCGGATTTCGCTACCTTCTGCATCTGCAGCCCGAATGCGACGTTTTCGGCCACCGTCATGTGCGGGAAAAGCGCATAACTCTGGAAAACTGTGTTCACCGGGCGCTTTTGTGGAGGCAATGCCGAGCTGTCCGCCCCCTCGATCAACACCTTTCCGGCGCTCGGAAGCTCGAAGCCGGCGATAATTCGCAAAAGTGTTGTTTTACCGCAGCCGGAAGGCCCAAGCAGCGTGAAGAATTCGCGGTCACGAATATGCATGGACACGTCGTCCAGAGCCGTGAATGCCTCCGCCCCTTTCGCGAGGAATGACTTGGAGACGTTTTCGATGCTGATCATCGCTTGCAAATGGCCTTTCATCGCCGCCAAATAACTAATTAGTTACAAGTTATCAGCGGAAAATTTGCATTGTCAAGTTGAGTAGTTGACTTTTATTTTCGGCTCCATCGTTGCCCAGAACGCATGCATAAAAGACCAGATATTTGGATTAAATATCTGATATAAATTATTATTTTTCACATCTTTTATCGCAATCGATAACGCTCACCGCCCGCCTGTCCACAACCACAGATAATCAATCACCAACTTCGCGAGAAGACGGCGTTCGAGTGAGGCGTAGCGATCGTGCGGCAGGATCTACCCGCCTGTCAGATTCGACTTCATAGACATCATCCCGGTTCTTCGTTTACCCTGAATGCCCTTGAAAGCGCCTTGTGTACGGTCGGTTGCCCCAACTCTTCGGGCACAATTAGAGGGAAAGCGAGGCTTCATTCTCGCCTCCGCAAACGAAAAGATAACACAACACTTTTTATTTAAAAGGATTTTGATAAAGATCGGGCTGATGATAAGAATGCGACCATGAATTTGCGCCTTGACCGTGAAGGCGTGCTACCCGGCACGAACCTCCTTCAGACCCGCACGCTCAACAGACGGGCCGTTTTCGATGCGGTGCGCCGCAGCGGACCGATTACGCGCACCGAGCTCGCTCAATCGATTGGCCTGACTGTTCAGGCTATTTCCAATATTGCCGCCGAGCTTGAGGAAGCCGGCCTCATCCGGCAGGAGGGCCGACGCTCGGGGCAGCGCGGTCAGCCGGCGGTCGAGCTGTCGCTTAATCCGAAGGGCGGATACACCATTGGACTGAGCCTTGCCCATCAGCGCATCACCGGACTTCTCGTAGACCTGACCGGTAGTGTGGTGGCAAGCGAAACAAGGCCGCTGCCAGAGCGAGATCCGGCAACCACGGCAGATGCTCTCGGCGAACTCGCGCTGCGCCTGCTGGTAGCCGGCGAAATTGAACGCCAGCACGTATGGGGCGTCGGTTGCAGCGTACCCGGAACTGTCGAGAACGGCACCTTCTGGTACGATAAGGTTCAGGAAGGTGACGACTGGACGAAATTTCCGCTGACTGCGCGGCTGGAGGATCTAACGGGTATCAAAACCTTCGTGGAAAACGATGCCACGGTTGCCGCCATTGGCGAGCGGCTTTACGGGATTGGCCGATCGGTTCGTTCCTTTTTCTACCTGCATTTCAACCTGGGCATCGGAGGGGGCCTCGTTCTCGACGGCCAGCACTATCGTGGCGCTTTCGGCGGAGCCGGTGAAATCGGTCACCTGATCGTCAAGCCGGGCGGCAGATTGTGCGCCTGCGGAAGCCGTGGCTGTCTGGAACAATATGTTTCCTTCTATGCGGCAGCTGAGACCATCTGCGGCCCGACCCGAACGCCGGATGAGGTTTCGGCAGAAGAACTCGTGGCGTGCATGCTGGACGATGATCCGCGATTGACCGCCTGGCTGCGCGAGGCGGCGCACTACCTGCGTATTGCCATCCGCAATATAGAAGCCATGTTCGACCCGGATACTGTGGTCATTGGCGGTGGCTTGCCGCCCGAGATATTGGACCGGCTCATCGACGCAACTTCACCGCTTCTGCCTGCCATGATCCACCGACATGCAAGCCCGCATCCCCGATTGATGCGCGCCGAACACAGCTCGGAGCTTCCGGCTCTGGGGGCAGCGGCGTTACCGATTGCCATCGCTCTGCAACCCGGCGTCTCTGCCGTCAACGCGACCACTTCCTCTGCGGCGGGGATTGATAATCCTGCCCTGCTGACCCTCGGCATCGATCTCGGCCGGCGGTGAAATCTCGTCACCCTCGCCTGGACGCTAGTCGAACACCCCTACTCGGCTGGAGCTTGTCACAGGTGTCGTTGAGCTGCTCCGCGACCGAAGCATCACGCTTCCTTCGCCCCCGGGGCACGCGCCCGGAAGCCAATCTCTGACGGTTCATCCGAAGAACACCGAATACGTGATCCTCTCCGGCGACGTGATCCACCTGGGAGACAACTTCGAACGCGATATCGTTCCGAAGCCGATGTGGACAAGTCGGAGTCCTTCGCCTCCATGGAGCGCGTCAAAGCATTCAAGACGAAATCCCCGCAGAGCTCTTCATCAACCACGACAAGCAACAGACAGGCCTGCCGAAGCTCCTGCCGGACTACTACGATTGGTGACCCAAGGGCCCTGTAACCTGCGCTGGGCAGTGGTACCGCCGCCGAACTAGAAGGTGGCGGCAGTCTTCAAGCCGAACACGTAGACGTCGTCGTTCTCGCTCGTTCCGCCGGGATGGTGGATATATTGCAGATTGGGGCGGACGAGCAGGCCGGTCGTCGGTCGATATGTGTAATACAGCTCGGCAGCGTATTCGGATCCACCCGGATTATTGGGAGCGAACGCACGACTGTTGACGTGCGTCGTGCCTACGGCAAGGCCGATATCATCCTCGGGACGGGAATCGAACAATCCCTTGTAGACAAGCCCTGCAGCGACCTGATGGTCGGTGACAGATGTCCGCTTGTCTGCAAATACCGCATTCAGAAAGAGACTGAGGTTTTCGCTTACCTGCTGCTGGAAGGTCAGGTACGCACCGTAGCGGCCCCGGTGCTGTTGCGCGGGAAGCCCGGTCAGTTCGAAAGGATCACCGTTGATGTCCCGGGAAACGTCATCGGCACTCGAGGTGTCATACCAGGCACCAACCTTGTAGCTGCCCGGCAGGGCACCGTTCGCGAACTGGGGAAGCCAGCCGATCTCGACGGGTATCAACGCACCGGTCGAGTGGCTGAAGAAGACGGGCAGCACCTGATCGTCTACCCCGAGATATTTGGGGTTAACGTCATACACGCCCACCTGGAAGTAACCGAAACCGTTGATATTGATCTTGGCTCGCGTCGCCCACTGGCTGATGGGCCAATTGAAGATGTAGTTACCGACAAGATTCCCGAGATCGGATCCACAGAACGTGAGATTTTGAAAGTCGCAGGGGAATGCTGCAAAGTCCTCGTTCACTGGAATTCGCCCGATCTTCCAATCGATAAGACCGTTCGCGAACTGCTGCTCGTACCAGAAGTCCGTCAGCCGGATGGTCTGACCGCGCCCAAAGACTTCCTGAACTTGCTGGAGGGTGCCGAGAAGTGCGTCATCACTCAGGTTGCGCCCGGTACGCTGCGTCAGCGTCACTTGGAACTTTGCATCCGGGACGCCAAGCAACCGATCGAGGTCGAAGGTCACTCCGGCGGTATACTGGTCGGCATACCTGGCCTTGGTTTCTATGCCTCCGCCCGGATTGACGGCAAACTCCCCGACGTAGCCAAACTGAAAATCGATGCCCCTGTCGCGAAGGTCGGTGCGAGCGCCATTCCAGTCGCCGAACAGCCACTGTTCGGGCTCGCTGGCAACCGCCTTGGGCTGAGAAGCTGGAGGAATCGCGTCTCCGGCGTGCGCGAGGGAAGAACCGTCCAATGCAATGAGCATGATAGCCGCTCCCACCGTCCTTGCATGACGCACTTCGATATCCTCCAATTAGACACGCGTCCCCTCAGCCTTGCGAGGTCGCGACTGAAAACAAAATTTGCGTCCCGATTCGGGGCGGGTCGATTTTACAATGGTGTCGCTTAACGCAGCCGATGGGCTTGGTCGAGCATTTTACGAAGGTGCTTGGGCTCTTCACGCCTGCCTGGAACAGACCTAATAGTTGGCGGCCTCCAGTGCACCGTCAGCCGCGACTGACTTGCGGGAATTGTACAAGGATTCGCTGCTTGCGATCAAATGTCTTTGGCCACATTCCACATCGGAGTTTGACCGCCGGGATAGAAGACGGCGTCGAAGTCGTCGGGAGGGGCGTCTTCGAGCAGTCTTGTCGTCGCGAAGATCTCCTGGGCGGCGGGATCCTTCTTGATTCCTGAATGTCAGTCCGAACGCGAGCGGCTTGGAACGCCGCAGATAGTGGCGGGACGCCTCCAGCAGGAGAGACTGGGTGGCCCCTATGATCCAGCCAACCCCATGCTTGTACGAATCGGTACATTGCAAATCAGGGGCCTGGCGGCGTGGAGGTGGCAGGACATGATGATGGGCGGTGGCTATGGAGCGCAGCAAAGATCTTCGCCTCGTCTCCCACGTCAACGTGAGGGATATCTCCCAATCGCATATTGAACTGCCGATGCTCCGAGAACTCCAATGGCGATCGGAACATACAAAGTCGCGGGCGCAGCAGTGAATTCAACGGCAATCAACATGGCCGTGAGGGGCATGGCCATGGAGCATGATAGGAAAGCGGCGGCGCCTACGAGCGCGACGGCCCCAAGATCGATATTGGGAAGCCATTGGTTCCAGAAGGCCCCTATCATTATGGCGAGAAGAGCTCCTATCGAGAGCCCAGGGGTTAAAAGGCCGCCTCTGGCTCCGGCTCGCAGGACTATCGTGACGCTCAATAATTTGGCGAGAACGAGGGGCGCCGCGAGGCCAAGCGTCAGATTGTCGGTGAACGCGAGCTCTGCAAGTCCCTTGCCGTTGCCAAGCAATTGCGGAAATATCATCGATAGAGCGCCGACAACCACAAATGCGATCAAGGAGCCGGCCACCTGCCGGAGGCCAGTCGCTGCGCGAGCCGAACAGCCGCTAGTCCACCGCCTGAAGAAAACGCCTGCGCCACCGACCAGTGGGCCGACGATAAGGCTGATCAACAACAAGCAGCCATTCGATGTGAAATAAGGTATCGGATATTGCACTTCGTTACCCAGACCCAGCCGGGAAACATATGCCGCAACGAAGCAGCTCAGCAGCGCTGCCACGACGATCTTTAGCTCAACACGTCTGAGAAGCACCTCCATGACGAAGATGATAGCGGCTAGCGGAACGTTGTAGACCGCGGCCAGACCTGCACCTGAACCACAGGCCACCAGAATGCGCAGTTCGTCAGCAGGAGCGCCGAAAAGCGCGCAGACCCTTTGTGCGAGAAGAGCGCCGTATTCCCTTGGTGCAACCTCTCTCCCGAGCGGTGACCCCAGTGCTACGGTAACGATCTGGAGAAGGCCATGGACGAGGGTTTCACCGACGGGCATCGGTCGTAATGCCTTGCCCACGGCTGCGGTCACCGAAACCAGAGGGCGTCCGTATCTGGCAAGGACTGGCCAACCCAATCCCGCAACCAGGCCGCATATGCCGAGCATGGTCAGCCGTCGAAAGGGAGATGCGTTCGACACGCCTTGAAGGAAGCTCTCGGGACTGATGACGGCTTGCAGGCTGTATCCATAGGCGAGATGCTGTATCCAATGCAGGATCAGGGCCAGTGACAGGCCTCCGATCCCGGCAGCGATACCGGTGAGAATTGCGAGCGCGCCCATTCGCAGGGCGGCCTCGGCATCTGGTCTGCCGAAGGAAGGCCATCGCCGTAGATGGTCGCCACCCGTGGCCACATTCTCTCGTGGTGCATGAGACATGACGAGATGCCCCGGTCCGTTTCCCAGAATTCCTCTGGCTGGCTTCGTCTTGATGCCGCCGCAAATCTTTCGGTCAGGCATGGAAAAGCGGTCACTTGAAACAAGGCGGAACGAATCATCGCCCTTTCTCAAGTGCTTATCTCTCGGTTACGTCTACTGGCAGACGCGAACACTCTCGTTGTGCCAGCCGCCGTCGTAGGAATTCGGAACCTGTCGATTTTCGTACCAGCAACGCGGCGCTGGCTGCGGATCAATGTAGCGGGGACCGTTGTTAGCGCCCGCGATCGCGCCACCAAGCAGACCTCCGATCACACCAGCGGCAATTCCTCCCGCTATCGCTGCGCCGTTGCCGTGGTGATGATGCCATTGCGGTTGATCGTCATAGTAGGGCCGGCGCCATTCCTGCGCCGATGCCGGCAAGGCGGAAACGACGAGGGTGATAACAAGCGCGGCAGCGGCCGCAGCGCGAAAGGTGGGCATCGTGACTACTCCACAGGTTGGCGACACTCGTTCGCCAAAGCGGACTAAAAGGGTCTGACTTCATGCGATCGAGTTTTCGATGGAGAGAGGTTACGTCGTACCTATCGCGGGCGCATCTATACCCTCGTGTAGAAGTCGTTTCCCATAGGTATAGCTCGCATCCGAAGAGGCACCCGGCGACGACACGACGAGCGCGGGGAGGATGGGAGGCAAGGGGATGCTACCTCACGCGAACGACCTAAACATACGTATGCAACGCTTAAACCTAGTCATAATTTGCAACGAAAGCGGATTGAGCGAAGGTTTGGGCAGTTAGGCCCCATACGCCCTCAAAAACGAGCTTCCAATGGTCATCCAGCACTCCTCGTACGTTATTAACGACGGAACAGTCCCGAGAACCGGCGTGAGAAAATTCTTGCGCGCTGCAAATTCGAACGAGAGGCGCGTGCATCTAGACTATCCGGTCCAGGCCGCAACTACTCCTTCGTCATGCCTCACTAGCGATCTTTGTATTCCGGTAGCCGTCATGGCGGTCTCCTTTACTTCGATTACGCTCGTTCTTCTCGCGCTAGCGCCCGTTGCAACGAGGGCAATCGAATATATGGTTTCCAGCGGATTTGGAGGCTGACGGAGTTCTGTAGGCACGGCAGCAGCGATTATTAGAGGCGTCAAATCCCCGATGCCTGGCTGACTACACCTTGCTCGAGCACTTATCGTCGCAAGGCGGTCAATTTGCGTTGTATCGCGCTGGTGAAGTTTGATTTCAGCGACATGCAGATCCTCAAGACCGATCTTGCACTTCAGCGAGAGTCACGGGGTCAACGTGGACGGGTTGCATAAGCGTATCGCCCGCCCTTTTCCAATGCCCTGCGATAGGCGGGGCGATCATGGATCCGTTTCAGCCAGTCCGCGGTCGCAGGGCGAGGCGTCACTTCGCCTGCTCTCTTCGCTGCTGTCTCCAGCGGAAAACTCATCATGATATCTGCCGCAGTCAACGTATCGCCGGCAAACCACTGGCGCGAGGAGAGTTCGCTTTCGACGTAATCGAGGTGAACGTCGAGCATCGGCCGGATCCTCTTCGCTCCCAGTCTGCCGAGGAGCGGAACCTTCGAAAGGACGAGGAGAGCGAGCAAGACTGGCATGACCGATCCCTCGGCATAATGCAGGAACTGTCTGTATCGGTAGACCTCTTCCGGATCTGCCGAAGGGCCGAGACGTCCAGCAGACTTGTCTACCAGATATTGGCAAATTGCTCCGGTCTCGACCAGGATCATTCGATTTTCGTCGTCGCCGATATCCTCGACAATGGGCGACTTGCCGAGAGGATGGATGCGTTTCAGCGCATCCGGAGCCGTCATGTCGGGATTCCGTTTATAGAAACGGATCTGGTAATCGAGGCCGAGCTCCTCCAGCATCCAGAGAACGCGTTGCGATCGGCTGTTGTTTAGGTGATGGACGACGAGCACGGGTGTCTCCGCTACGATATATCGAGGGCGCCTCAATTAACCTTCGACCGCTCCCGCGGTTCCAGAGCCGCGGGCGACTAACCGAAAACACGCTCGGTGAAGCCTCTAGGACGCGGCACTTCGCGACGGTAATGCCGCCCCCTTGCTCCGCCACGCAATCCATGCCTCTATTCAACCTTAGAGGGGTGAGCTTCAACGTCATGGCATCACGCACGAAGATAGCCGCTTCGCGGCAGCGCGGAGCTGGGGTCGACCTCCATCCCCAAGGGATAACCGAAGACTTGAGGATGGGTGTTTTGCGCAAGAATTCAACTCGGGTTGGCCCCGGCTATCCGCAGGTCGTTGTGCTCGTCGGCGCAACGGGCGATCTCTCAAGGCGCAAGCTATTGACCGGGCTGTTCCACCTTACGAACGCGGGCTTCATTCCAGGGTGCCGTATTATCGGCGTCTCGCTCGACGATATCGATGCAGATGCCTTCCGGACCATCGCCCGTGACTCGCTGGACAAGTTCTTGACCCGCAAGTTCTCGCAGTCCGAATGGGAAGCGTTTGCCGCATCGCTCGACTACGTCCCCCTCGCTGCCGGCGCCAATGCTCTCAAGGCAGCGGTCGACAGGGCCGAGGAAGCACTGGGCGCCGAGACGCGGCGCGTGCATTATTTATCCGTGCCACCAAGCGCCGCCCTTCCGGCCGTGCAACTCCTCGCCCAGGCTGGGCTGACCGAACGCTCCCGTATCATCATGGAAAAACCCTTCGGCACGGACCTTGCCAGTGCCGTTGAACTGAACAAGAAGCTGCACGAAGTGTTCGACGAGAAGCAGATATTCCGCATCGACCATTTCCTCGGCAAGGAGCCGGCGCAAAACATCCTGGCCTTCCGATTTGCCAATGGCCTGTTCGAACCAATCTGGAACCGCAACTTCATCGACCACGTGCAGATCGACGTTCCGGAGACGCTCGGCCTTTCCACCCGCGCCGCCTTTTACGAGACCACCGGCGCCTATCGTGACATGGTGGTGACCCACCTCTTCCAAATCCTCGCCTTCATGGCGATGGAGCCGCCCACTGCCCTTGAGCCTGCCCCAATCTCGGAAGAGAAGAACAAGGTGTTCCGCTCCATGTTGCCGATCGAGCCGCGCGATGTGGTGCGCGGTCAATACATTGGCTATCGCAAGGAGCCTGGCGTCGATTCCGAAAGCGACACTGACACGTTCATCGCGCTGAAATGCGCCATCGACAACTGGCGCTGGGCTGGCGTGCCCTTCTACCTGCGTACCGGCAAGCGCATGGCCGAGGGGCAGCGCATTATTTCGATCGCATTCCGCGAGCCCCCGAAGTCGATGTTCCCTGCGGGCTCTGGCGTGGGGGCACAGGGCCCCGACCATCTTACCTTCGACCTTGCTGATGCCTCCAAGGTCTCGCTTTCCTTCTATGGCAAGCGCCCTGGACCGGGCTTCCGGCTCGACAAGCTCTCGCTGCAATTCGCCATGAGCGAAACCGGCCTGATTGGCGAAGTTCTGGAGGCCTATGAGCGTCTGATCCTCGACGCCATGCGCGGTGACCACACGCTGTTCACGACAGCCGAGGGCATTGAGCGGCTGTGGGAGGTTTCCCAACCTCTCCTCGACAACCCGCCGCCCGTACGCCTCTACGACCAGGGCGGCTGGGGGCCGAAGTCGATCCATCAACTTATCGCCCCGCACGCTTGGCGCCTACCGTTCGAGCGCGCCTGGAGGGATGCAGCAAAGCGTGATTGACGGTCAGTTGTTGGATCTACGCCGGCGACCAGAATGGCGACCGACAAATTGTGAAAATCCCAATACAATGACGTTGCCAGAGACATGCAGGAAACCGAGCTTCGACCGCGAATACTCCAGAGTGGCATCCGTGCATGGATCTGCGTTTGTGCGGAATCCGGTCTTTGGCATCTTTTATTTGGTCGCCACGGTCGGCGCCTTGCCGCGAATGGATTCAGGCGCCCGCAGGCATGCATTCGGTTCGGTATTGCGACGCCGATTACAGCCTTTGTTTGCTGAGCGGCGAACGAGCTACGCAGTCAGGACTTAGCGATTGGGATAGCGGTCAGGAAGAAGACCGTGCAAGCGGCCACTCCCGCCATTAAGCGGAATGTCCTTGAACAACCGCGATATCAGGCGCGGTCGAAGTCCTTGCCTCTCATCGATGAGGAGGAATGACATCCTCTTGATTTCGATCGTCATCACGCCTGCATTGTCATGGCGACGATAATTCCGCGAATCGATCGCATGGAATCCGTTTTCCATCGCCCAGGCGGCTATCATATCCGCGTTCATCAAGATCCTGCTCCAGGAGGTGCGGACGTGGCTTCTCCAGCTGTCCCGACCGTGCAAATCGCTTTTGCAGTCCTACTGATATCGCAACCGAAACGCTCTAAGCCAGTCAAATGCGTCCAAGATTTCAGTTGCCCCATAGGTGTTGCCAGAAAGACTCGCAGCAACCGGTACGACTCAGCCGTAAGCCCTGCCGTTTGGTGCTCTGGGATAGGAACTGGCGACACCGCCCGTTAGGGACCCTCAGCTCGAAGGCAATAAGGCAAAAACGGACTTACGGCGCATTTCGGTAGGGCGACCGCCTCATGCAGTCATTTCCAGTTGGCGAGGTGCTGGACGTCATGGCGATATTGAGGTTGTTCGAATTCCGCCTCGCCTAGCCTTTGATAGCCCCCGCCGTCATCGAGCCCGAAATTTGCCGATACATCAGCAAGCCGAGGAGGACAGGCGGCAGAGCGCCGAGGATCATGACCGCCGACGCGGTCCCCCATTGGACGCCGCCGCCGCTCGCGGCAAAGAAGAACGATGCACCGACAGTCATCGGCACTGCCTTGTTCGTCGTCAGCATCAGCCCGAAGAGGAACTCGTTCCAGGCGGTGATGAAGCCAAAGATGAAGGTCGTCACCATTGCGGGCCGCACCACCGGCCGGATGATGCTGACCATGATCTGCCACGAACTCGCCCCGTCCACCCTCGCCGCCTCGTCCAGTTCCAGCGGAACGTCGGAAATCGCATTGACGAGGATGACGAGCGCCAGCGGCGTGTTGACGATCGTCAGGATCAGGCCGAGGCCAAGCTGAGTGTCGAGCAGGCCCAGAAACTGGTACATCATGTAGAGCGGGATCGCGAAAATGATGAGCGGCACGGCGCGCAGATTGATGACAACAGGCAGCAGCGTGTGTTTGCCGACCTCGCTCCTTGCGATCGCATAGGCAGCGGGAAAAGCAAGCAGGATTGCAAGCCCGGTGCCGATCAATGAGGCGACAGTACTGTTCCAAAGATAGGAATAGATGTTGAAGCGATCGGTCTGCGTCAGAACACGCAGGTAATTTTCGAACGTGGGCTGATTGATCCACAAACCGGGATTGATCGAAAGCTCACGCGCGCTTTTGAACGACGTGACCAGCGTGACGATGACCGGAAAATTCATTGCGAGAGCGGCAACGGTGAAGACAATCCAGCGCAGTGCATTGATCATGGCCCACGTCTCCTGCGGCCAGCCAGCCAGTTGAGGCCGTAGAGCACGATAAGCGACGTCAGGAAGAGGACGACGGAAGCCGCCACTGCCTTGCCGATCGCGCCCTCCTTGAAGAACGCCTGGTAGATGTAGATCGACAATGATGTCGTCGAGCCGCCTGCGCCGCTGCCGGTCAGTGCGTAGACATTGTCGAAGACACGAAAGCCGTCGATGAAACGGATGAAAAAGGCGATCACCAGTGTCGGCAGCATCAACGGCAGCTCGACAAACCAGAGGGTTTTGATGGGCGAGGCCCCATCGAGCGCGGCTGCCTCACGCACGTCGATCGGCACTGCGACATAGGCCATGTAGAAGAGCAGGAAGGCGAACGGCGTCCATTGCAGGGTTTCGACCACGATCAGGGTCCACAATGCGTGTGAAACGTCGAGAAAGGCCGGGCTGTCGCCAAACCACATGAAGAGATAATAGGGCACAGGCCCGGCAAATTCGTGCAGCACCAGACGGTACATCAGGCCGATCATGGCGGGCGCCACCATCAGCGGCAGCATGAGCGGCGCCATCAGTGCCGATCGCTTCGATAAAAGCGGCGCCAGAAAGATCGCCAGGAACAGCCCGAGCAGGCATTCGATCATCGCCGTCAGAATGCCGAAACGCAGGGAAAAAGACGTGGCGCGCCAGAAATCGCGATCGGCGAGCACGGAAACATAGTTGCCAAAGCCGCTCAGCGTCGGACTTCGCAGGGTCTGGAAGTCGACGGTCGAGACGGAATAGATGAGGTTGATGACAGCAGGAAAGCCGAGAAACAGCAGCAGGAACCCCACGAGCGGCGTGAGATAGGCTCTTGCCTCGGCACGTTTTATGATCGCCATTTCAATCCGCCGGATGGGCCGGACGCCTTGCGGGAGGCAAGGCGTCCGGCTGATATCACTTCTTCAAGAGATCCTGCATTCCGGCCTTGGTGTGAGCCAGCGCATCGTCGAGGTTCTGCTGGCCCGACCAGTAGCCGGTGAATTCCTTGGCCTGCAGTTCATAGACGGAGAGTGCGTTGGCCGACGTGGCACCATTCATCACGTAGCCGTATTTGCTGGCGAACTCGCCGAGCTTGACGAGATCGGGACGTTCCTTGGCGACTTTCGCCACAACGTCAGGCGTAAGGGCTGGCGAACCGCCCTTTCGGGCATAGAGCAAGGCGGCATCCTCTGTCGCCAGCCATTTCAGGAACTTGACGGCGCCGTCCTTGTTCTTGGCGTTCTTATTGAGGCCGAGGCCAAGGCCGTGAATATGGTCGGCGCGGCTATCCGGCCCGGCCGGCGGCGCCACGATACCGGTGACCTCGGCGACGGCAGGGGTTTTCTCGGCACTGGTGAGATCCGCGGCAGCGGCGTTCCACTGAAGGGCCGTTGCCGCCTGACCGGAACCGAACGCGGCATTGGTCTCGGCATATTCGTAGCTCAGCGAATCCTTGGGCGAAGCGCCAGCGTCGTAAAGCTTCTTGTAGAGTTCGAGGCCAGTCTTGTAGGCGTTGGAATCGACGGTGATATTGCCCTCTTCATCGGTCCAGTTTCCACCGTAGGAGCGTGGCAAGGACTGAAACACCATCATGTTGAAGAGCAGGTTCTTCATCTGCAGGACCGTGCCATAGCGCACGGGGCTTTCGGGATTGACCTGCTTGGAGAAATAGAGAGCCGTCGCCGCCCAATCGTCCCAGGTCCAACTGTCCGGATCCTTCGGCTGCAATTCCTTGCCGAGATACTGCTTGGCGATTTCGGCATATTTCTTCTTGGCCGCATCGTCCTTCATCAGCGCATCGATCAGATCCTTGCGGTAATACATGAAATGCAGCGACAGGTCCGTCGGCACGCCGTACTGCTTGCCGTCGAACTGCATGGTCTTCAGCACGGATTCGCCAAACGTCTTGGCAGCGCCATCGCCGAGATCGACGGGTTCCATATACGGCGCGTAACGGCCGATCGAGTAGGTAGCGACGAGATTGATATCAAAGGCGGTCGAGCCCGCTGCCATGTCGGCCTGCAGCTTGTCGAAGAAGCCCTCCCGGTTGAAGAACAAAAGCTCTACCTTGTCGGCATCGCTGATACCGGCTGTCTTGTTGTATTCTTCGACGGTTGCGCGCAGCGCTGTCTCTTCCGAGCCGCCCGGCCAGCCGAGAACGGTGACTGTCGCGTTGGACGTACCAGGCAGAGCAACGCTTGCGAGAAGTACGGCAAGCGCGGATAGGGTCGTTCTGTTCAATGTCATCGTAGTTCCCTCTTTTTTGTTAGGTTAGGATCGATATCTTTCGGAATTCGTCAGTCACCCTGAACTGCAAGGCTCGCCACGCCGATGATACCCGCACGGCTGCCGAGCTTGGCGGCCACCAGAACAGGCGTCAGCCTGGGATCGACACCCGCAAAACAATTGCGCATGCGGTCGAGATAACCGGATGCAAGGCCGATGCCGCCACCGATGACGATATGCGTCGGATCGAGCATCATCTTGATGTCACGGCAGAGCGTTGCCGCACGAAATGCCGATTGCGAGACGATCTCGCCAGCCCAGGTCTCGCCGCGGTCGGCCTGCTCGAACACTTCGGCTGCGGTACCCGGGTGCCCCGCCTTTAGGGCCTCCGCCGCGATCCAACGGCCAGACGTCTGATCTTCAAGCGGCGACTGCCCGGCGGACGGACCACGGATCAGCCCGAAATGGCCGGCAAGCCCGGTTAGCGCACGACCATTGACGATAATGCCGCCGCCGATGCCGGTCGAGATGGTCAGGAACACGAGATCGCCACCACTACCGGCGCCAAACCGATATTCTCCCCAAGCAGCCGCCTGCGCATCGTTGATCGCAAAAACCGGTTTGCCGAAAGCGGCGCTTGCCCTATCAACCAACGGATAGCGGTCGGGGATCCCGAGCGTTGCCGGGTTGAGCGCAGACCAGCATCCGTCCTGAATGAAGCCGGTGACGGCAATACCGACGTGGGAATAGCGATCCGCCCACGATCGAGTAGAGCTGGCAATCGTAGCAAGCCACGCATCCGGACCTGCTTCCCGTGCCGTCGGCACCGTCATTTCATCCAGCACGTCACTGCCTCTGACGAGCGCGGCCATCGTCTTCGTGCCACCAATATCGATGGCAAGCGTCGTCCGCAGGCTTTCGGCATCATAGGCCGCGGCAACGGCATCGCGAAACCACGAGGTCACATGCTCGGTGCGGGTGATCGCCGAGCCCACGACGACGGCGAATGCTCCGGCGTCGGCGGCACTTGCCGCCTGCTCGGGCGTGCGAATGCGCCCCTCGGCAATTACATAGGGTGTGAGTGCTCGCATCGCTCTGATCAGGTCGATATCCGGATCGACGGGCTCAGGCCCGCCGACATAGCCGGAAAGCGTTGTGCCAACGAAATCGACCCCGGCTGCCAAAGCGTTGCGCGCGTCTTCGAGGTTCGAGCAGTCTGCCATCGTCAGCTTGCCGCGTGCCCTGACAGCCTTGACCAGCGCTTCTATGGATGCCGGCCGAACGCGATCCGTCGCATCGAAGGCGATGATGTCGGCGCCGGCATCCGCCAGCGCTTCGGCATCGGCAACGAAGGGCGTGATCCGCACCGGACTGTCATCGAGATCGCGCTTGACGATGCCGATGATCGGTACAGTCACAGCGGGGCGTACCGCTTTCACGTAGCCGACGGATTCGATCCGCAATGCCTTTGCACCCGCATCGACGGCGGCTCTCGCAAATCCAATGACGAATTCAGCCGTGTCCGTCGGCCCGCCGGGAACCGGCTGGCAGGAAACGATAAGGCTTTTCTTGATGTCGTCGCGCTGCAATCGTGACACTCCATTTCAGCATCACGATAATTGGAAAGTACCAGATTACAACCAGTTTATGACTGGTATCATCGCGTTAGCTCGAACACGAAGTCATAAACATCGCCCTTGTAGCGGCTCTCGCAATATTCGACGATCTGCCCATCACCGAGAAAACAGCGGCGCTCCGTCATCAGCAGCGGCGCTCCGGCTTCGCAATGGAGATATTGCGCATCCTCCGCGGAGGCCGCCCGCGAACGCATACGCTGAACGGCACGCTGAGGAAGAAACCCGCGTGCTTCCAGCGCCTGGTAAAGGGAATCGCCGACCAGGCTTGCCGACGGAATGAAGCGAACGGGGACCGTTGATATCTCCACGGCAATCGGCACGCCATCGGCTGTGCGGATGCGCTTCATGCGCAGGATATGGCTGTTTCCAGCCACACCGAGCGCCATCATTTCCGTGGGGGACGGTCGGCTTATCTGCTTGGAAAGCCATATACATCCGGGAGTAAGCCCGCGCGCGAGGATATCCTCCGAGAAGCTCGTGAGTGTGGAAAGAGACTTTTCGACCCGTGATCCGACCTCGGTCTTGAAACCGTGGCGGCGATTGAGGAAGCCCTCCTCCTCAAGCAGCGCGAGCGCCTTGCGTATCGTCACGCGCGAAAGCGACAGGGCTTCCGCAAGCACCCGCTCTCCGGGCAGAACGGCGCCTGCCTTGACCGCATTCGAAAGGATCGCAGTTTCGATCGCCGACTTTAGCCGCTTGTAGAGCGGCAGACCCGATGCCGAGGCCTGTAACTCCTTGCCGATCACGTCGATCAGTTCATCCGTCGCCATAGCGTTCCCGATGCTCTCAAAATTTTTCTGCGAAATCCCTCTGGATCTATACTGGTATTAAGATGATGGGGCAATCGCCTTGCTCGCAACCAGTTTTCCACAGACAGTTCCAAACCTGCCCATTTGACAGATATCCTACAAGTGGATATGTAGCTCCCATCCTATCGGCGAGGAGAAGAGAAGATCGGGCATGGCGTTGAAATCGATGAAGCCGCTGACACGCGCACCGCTGCTGCATGTATCCGTGCAGGAAAGCCTGCGCGCTTACGTCCATGATAACGGCCTGGCGCCGGGAACAATGTTGCCTGCCGAGGGAGAGCTCGCCGCCCAGCTCGGCGTCAGCCGCAATTCGCTGCGCGAAGGCATCAAGGCGCTGGAATCGCTCGGAGTTCTGGAGACGCGGCGCGGCGTCGGCATCTTCGTGAAGGCCTTTTCCTTCGAGCCGCTTTTAGACAACCTTGCCTATGGCCTTGGCGGAGCGTTGCGACAGATCGAAGAAGTGATCGAAATCCGCCGCACGCTTGAGGTGGGATTGATCGGCAAGACGATCGAGATGATCGGCGCCGAGGATCTCGCCGAGCTGCGTGCGACCGTCAACCGGATGCGTGTCCATGCCGAACGCGGCGAAACCTTCGCCGAGGATGACCAGCTGTTCCACCGGCTGCTGTTTCGCTGCCAGGACAATGAGACGCTCGTGCGACTGATCGATGTCTTCTGGCTCGCTTTCTACAAGGCATCGGATTTCGTCAACCTCGAGAATATCGATCCGATGGCGACCTGGCGGGATCACGCCGCAATTGTCGATGCGATCGAGGCGAAGGATCTGGAGGAAGCGCGCAAGCGCATGGATCGCCACTACGAGGGCATTGCCCGAGTGATTGCCAACAACAAGACAAGTTCAAACGTGGGAGGAACACATGAAAAGACTGTCTAGATTATCCGTAGCGGCGCTCGGCGCCATGCTGTCGACGGTTGCCGTTCCGGCACTTGTCGCTTCGGCCATCGCAACACAGGCTGAGGCCGCCACGCTATCTGGCGGTTTCGATGTCGGTCCAGGCGGTTTCCAGGGTAATTTCAATCCGCTCGCCGCGACCTCCGGTTTCACCTGGCTCAGCGTTTATTACGAACCGCTCATTACCTATGACGAGAAATTGCAGAAGGTCGTCGGCGCACTGGCCAGCTCCTATGAGGTCAGCCCGGACCAGATGACCTACACGTTCAAGCTGGCGGATGCCAAATGGCACGACGGCAAGCCGTTTACCGCCAAGGACGCAAAGTTCACCATGGGCCTTGCGATGGATGCAAAAACCGGCTCGGTGCTCGCAGCACGCCTGAAGGCCGTCTCGTCGGTCGTGGCGCCGGATGACCACACCGTCGTCATCAAGCTCAGCGCACCGAGCGGCAGTCTGCTCGATACGATGACCAAGGTGATGATGCTGCCGGAGCATGCGCTCTCCTCGATCCCGGCAGACCAATTGGCGAAGAGCACATGGTGGTCCACCACCCCGATCGGCACCGGTCCGTTCAAGTTTACCAAATACGTTTCGGATCAATATGTCGAACTTGCCGCCAACACCGACTATCGCGGTGGCAAGCCTGCACTGGAGCGCGTCATCAATCGCTATTTCGCCAATCCGGCAGCCGCTATTGCGGCGCTGAGATCCGGCGAGATCCAGTTCACCTATGTCGATTCCAACGACGTCCCGACCTTCAAGGACAACAAGGACTTCAAGGTCATCGAAGGTGACTCCTTCGTGGTCAACTATCTTGGCTTCAATCACGATTCGCCGATCTGGAAGGATGTGCGGGTCCGCAAGGCGGTGATGTATGCGATCAATCGCGATGCCATCATCAAGAGCCTCTATGGCGGCGCGGCCAAACCCGCCAACTGCGCCTACGTTGCCGAGCAACTGATACCGCAGGGCATCGACAACTATGCCTATGATCCGGAGAAGGCCAAGCAACTGTTGACGGAAGCAGGCTGGGATCAGATCAACGGCGGCAAACCGATCACGCTTCTGACCTACTACACCACGCCTTTGGCGACCAATGTCCTTGCAGCAGTCCAGGCCATGCTTGCCCAGGTCGGCATCAATATCGTTCCGCGTGCCGTCGATACGCCGACCTATAACAGCATCGTGCTGAACGCGACGCCGGATATCGCCCAATTCCAGATGGTCTATGCCGGGCTTCAGAACGGACCGGATGCCGGAAGCATCAATGTCGGCCTCAACGAGAAGCAGATTCCGCCGGCCGGACCGAACGTCGCCAGAGTTCGCATGCCTGACCTTTCGAAGGCACTCGATACGGCGCTTGGCGAGCCGGACATCGCCAAGCGGGATGCGGCCTATCAGGACGTCTGCAAGGTGATGAATACCAACCTCCCCTGGGCGACGCTCTGGGTCGCCAATCGCTACGGCGTCGTCTCGGCCAAGGTGAAGGATTTCGTCTGGACGCCTGCGCCGGGCGGCGGGCCTTATCAGGCCGACCCGCAGAAATGGTCGGTCGCCGAATAGGCGTTTCCGCAAAGCTAAAGGGTGGCTTCGGCCACCCTGACGGACGGATTTACGATGCTCCGATACAGTCTCAGACGCCTGATGATAGGAATAGGCATGCTCATTGCGTTGAGCATGCTGATTTTCCTGATGCTGCGCCTGGCGCCAGGCGATCCGATCGATGCCTATATCGATCCGAACATACCGATGTCGCCGGCCGATCTCGCCGATCTGCGCAGCCGCCTCGGCCTCGATCAGCCGCTTCCCCTCCAGTATCTCGGCTGGCTGCAGCAGGCGCTGACGGGCAATCTTGGCTATTCGATCAAGCGTCTCGACCAGCCGGTTCTCGGCCTGGTTCTATCGCGGATCGGTCCGACGGTGCTGTTGATGGGCACTGCACTTGTCTTTGCCGTCATTGCCGGCATCGCCTTTGGGGTGATCAGCGCGGTCCGCCGTAATTCCATCGCCGATCTCTCCCTGTCTATCGTTGCGCTCGCCGGCATTTCGAGCCCGGCATTTCTCAGCGCGCTGATCGGCCTCTATGTTTTCTCGGTCCGGCTGCACTGGATGCCCTCAGGCGGCATGCTGACCCCTGGCGAGGAATTTTCGATTGGCGATCTCCTGCATCACCTGATCCTGCCGGCCGCCCTTCTGTCTGTCGCACAGGGCGCATTGATCATGCGCTACATGCGCGCTTCGCTGCTCGAAGTCCTGAACCAGGATTATGTCCGCACGGCGCGGGCCAAGGGCGTCCACAAGTTCTGGGTGATCGCCAAGCATGCCTTGCGCAATGCACTCCTTCCGATCGTGACGCTGGTCGGCTCGACCATCGGCCTTGCGATTGGCGGCGCCATTTTCATCGAGAGTGTCTTCAACTGGCCGGGCATGGGGCTTCTGCTGGTCGATGCCGTGCAGACCCGTGATTACCCGGTCATCATGGGAGCAACACTCATCATCGGCGCTTGCGTCATCGTCGTCAATCTTCTGACCGACATCACTTATGCGGTCGTCGATCCGCGCATCAAGGTGGGCTGACATGCTGGCACGCTCTCCGCAATCCCGCAGCCCGGGGCCACTTGCCCGCGCCTTCGAACGCTTTCTGCACAATCGCGCCGCCGTTGCCGGCGTCTGCATCGCAGTTCCCATGCTGGCGCTGATCCTCTCCTACCCGCTGTGGTGGACTTTCCAGCCGAATGACATCGATCTCCTGGCGATGAACAGCGGTCCGACGATGACGCACTGGTTCGGAACCGACGGTGTCGGCCGCGATGTCTTTGCGCGGGTGCTGGAAGGCGGCAGGATTTCGCTGCTGGTTGCCGTCGCATCGACGGCTCTTTCCGCGGTCATCGGCTTTCTTTTCGGAGCCATCTCCGCGCTTGCCGGACGCTGGGCCGATGCAGCCTCCATGCGCTTCGTCGATCTGGTGATGACCCTGCCGCCCGTCATCTTCCTGCTCGTGCTTGCCTCGATTGCGGGCACCGGCATCTGGCCGACGGTCATCGTCATCTCGCTCCTCTCATGGCCCTTGCTTGCGCGCATGATCCGCTCCCGACTGCTGGAATTGCGCGAGCGCGACTTCGTCATGGCCGCGCGCGGCATGGGTGCCGGCATCGGCCACCTGCTCTTCCGCCATGGCCTGCCGAATTCGATCGATATTCTTGTGGTCTATGCCACGCTGCAGATCGCCAATGCCATCCTGCTCGAGGCGGGCCTGTCTTTCCTCGGTCTCGGTATCGCACCGCCGGCGGCAAGCTGGGGCAACATGCTGAATGCGGCCCGCTCGACCGCGGTGCTCGAACAATATCCGTGGCAATGGCTCTTCCCCGGTGCCGCGCTGATCCTTGCCGTGCTTGCAATCAACTTCATTGGCGATGGCCTCAGAGATGCCTTCGACCCTCGTGCCGAACTGAACTGACAATCGAAAGAAAGAGAAAATGACCAAATTCAAGGGCGTTGTTCCCCCCGTCGTCACGCCGCTCAATCCGGATTTCACCGTCGACTACCCCTCCTATACACGCGTGCTGGAACATCTGATCGATGCCGGCTGCCACGGCGTATTCGTGCTGGGGTCGACGAGCGAAGTCATCTTCCATGACGAAAAGACCCGGCGTGAGATCATCGAGCATTCCGCCAAGGTGGTGAATGGGCGCGTGCCGCTGATCGTCGGCGTCATCGATCCGACCACGGACCGCGTCATCGCCCATTCCAAGGTTGCAAAGGCGGCCGGCGCCGATGCGGTCGTGGTGACCGCACCCTTCTACACCGTTACCAGCCAGTCCGAGATCCTCGATCACTTCCGCTATATTCGCGACGCGGTGGACGTTCCGCTGGTTGCCTATGACATCCCCGTCTGCGTGCATGTCAAGCTTCAACGGCAGACCGTCGTCACGCTCGCCAAGGAAGGCACGATCATCGGCCTCAAGGATTCCAGCGGCGACGATGGCAACTTCCGTTACGCGCTCCTCGACCTCGCCGAACACAAGGACATCTTCCTGATGACCGGCTCCGAGATCGTCGTCGACAATGCTCTCCTGATGGGTGCGCATGGCGTCGTTCCCGGTATCGCCAATGTCGATCCCCACGGCTACGTCCGCCTTTGGGATGCCGCCCAGCGCGGGGACTGGGTTGCCGCCAAGAAGGAGCAGGAGCGGCTTTGCCGTCTCTTCGAAATCGTTTGGGTCGCGCAGGGCCGTGTGAGCGGCGGCGCATCCGGCATCGGCGCCTTCAAGGCCGCCATGCGCAGCCTCGGCATCATCGATTCTGCCGTGATGCCGCGACCGCGCGCCGCTCTCAACGATGCCGAAACCGCACGGATCGATGCGATCCTGCGTGCAACCGGCCTTCTGAACTGAGAGAACTGATGGAACAGACCGCCGAACCCGTACTCGACATCAAGGGATTGCGAACGATCTTCCGCGTCCGCGGCAGCGAGATCACGGCGGTCAACGATATCGACTTGACGGTTGCCGCCGGCGAGACGCTCGCGCTCGTCGGCGAATCCGGTTCCGGCAAGTCGGTGACGAGCCTCTCGGTCATGCGGCTGCTTACCCGCAACATCGGGGTGATCGCCGCAGGCAGCATCCGCCTGACGACGCGCTCCGGTTCAGTCCAGGATCTTGTGTCCCTCGACGAGGAGAGCATGCGCCGGATCAGGGGCGACGACATCGGCATGGTGTTCCAGGAGCCGATGTCGAGCCTCAATCCCGTCTTCACGATCGGCGATCAGATTGCCGAACCGATCCGCATCCATCGCGGTGCAGGCCGCAAGGCCGCGATGGATGCCGCCGTCACGCTGCTTGAAAGCGTCGGCATACCGGACGCCAGACGTCGCGCCGGCCAATACCCGCATGAACTCTCCGGCGGCATGCGCCAACGCGCCACGATAGCAATGGCGCTCGCCTGCGATCCGGCGCTGTTGATTGCCGACGAGCCGACCACGGCGCTCGACGTGACGATCCAGGCGCAGATTCTCGATCTGCTGCTCAAGCTGCAGCGCGAGCGCGGCATGGCGATGCTCTTCGTCACGCACAATCTCGGCGTCGTCGCCGAAATCGCCCATCGCGTCGCGGTCATGTATGCCGGCAGGATCGTCGAGGAGGGACCGGTCAGCGAGGTTTTCCGCAATCCGAAGCATCCCTATACGATGGGCCTGCTCGCCTCCATGCCACGGCTTGGCGACGCGACGCGGATGAAACAGGCGGGTGAAAAGCTCGCAGCCATTCCCGGCATGGTCCCGAGCCTGATGAACATGCCGAGCGGTTGTGCTTTCGCGCCGCGCTGCAAATTCGCGGTCGATGCCTGTCGCGCCGGGGTTCCCGCGCTTGAAAAGATCAATTCGCAGCATCGCAGCCGCTGCATCAGATGGCAGGAGATCTAGATGAGCGAACCCCTGCTCTCCGTCCGTGACCTTTCGAAACACTACACGTCCCGCGGTGCGCGGCTAAATATCCTGCAAGGCATCTCCTTCGATATCGGCAGGGGTGAAGTCGTCGGGCTTGTCGGCGAATCCGGGAGCGGAAAGACGACGATCGGGCGCTCCGTCCTTCGGCTGGTCGAACCTTCGTCAGGCAGCGTCCGTTTCGATGGGAAAGAACTGACGGACCTTTCCGCTTCGGCGCTGCGGCGGCAACGGCCGCGCATGCAGTATATTTTCCAGGACCCCTTCGCCAGCCTGTCGCCGCGCATGACGATCGGCGAAATTCTTACGGAAGGCTTGAAGATCCAGGGGATCGGATCGGCCCGCGACAGGCTTGAACGAGCCCAAGCCGCCTTGGCGCAGGTCGAGCTGCCGGCCGATGCGATCAATCGCTACGCGCATGAGTTTTCCGGTGGACAGCGCCAGCGCATCGGCATCGCCCGCGCCTTGACCCTGTCGCCCGAGTTCATCGTCGCCGACGAACCGGTCTCCGCCCTCGATGTCTCGATCCAGGCGCAGGTGATCAACCTTCTGCGCGAATTGCAGCAGCGGCTCGGCCTGACCATGCTGTTCATCTCGCATGATCTTGCTGTCGTCGAATATATCTGCGACCGGGTCATCGTGCTCTATCTCGGTCGCATCATGGAGATCGCACCGAGCGCCGACCTTTATGCGAGGCCTAAGCATCCCTATACGCGCGCCCTGCTCTCCGCCATTCCGTCACCCGATCCGGATGCCCGGCGTGACCGGCAGATCCTGAAAGGCGATATTCCAAGCCCGGCCAATCCGCCGAGCGGTTGCGTCTTTCGCACGCGCTGTCCGAGCGCACTCGATGCCTGCGCCGCCACGGTTCCTCAACTGCGGGAGGTCGCTCCGGGCCAATACAAGGCCTGCATCCGCGACGATCTCGATTGAATTGAAACCTCAGGGAAAACGATAGATGAACGCGAAGAAGCGGCATCCCGTCATTGCCGGCAACTGGGCGAGCCTGCTGTTGCCGATTGCGCCCGACGATAGCATCGAATTCGACAAGCTCGGCGAGGAGATCGATATCCTCATCGCTGCCAAAGTCGATGGCATTTATTCGAACGGTACCGCCGGCGAATTCCACAATCAGACCGAGGAGGAGTTCGACAAGATACAGGCATTGCTGGCCGAGCGCTGCAGCGCATCCTCGACGCCCTTTGTGATTGGCGCCTGCCAGCCGGACCCGCTGATCATGCTCAACCGCGTCCGCCGGGCCAGCGCACTTTATCCGGCCGCCATTCAGGTGATCTTGCCGGACTGGTGGCCGCTCACCGATGCCCAATCGACCGACTTCCTGAACCGTGCCGCGGAAACGGCCGGTGGAATTCCACTCATCCTTTACAATCCGCCACACGCAAAGCGCGTCCTCACGCCCAAGGAGTTGGGCGAGGTCTGCGCGTCAGTGCCCGGCGTGACCGGCATCAAGCTCGCCGACGGCGACAGCGCCTGGTATGCCGAAGCCCGCCAACATCTGTCGGACCTATCGCTCTTCGTTCCCGGCCATCATCTTGCGACCGGCACAAAGGAGGGTGTGGCGGCAGGCTCGTTTTCCAATGTCGCTTGCCTCAGCCCCCGCGGCGCGCAAAAATGGACGGCCTCGATGCGCAGCGACATCGATGCCGCACTCGATCTCGAGCGACGGATCTGCGCATTCATGGACAATCACATCGTCCCTTTCCGCCAAAACATGGGTTTTTCGAACGCTGCCCTCGACAAATTGCTGAGTGCGATCGGCAATTGGGGACCCGTGGGAACTCGTCTGAGGTTTCCCTACCGATCGATCGATGCTTCGGAAGCCGAGCGATTGCGAAGAATTGCAATGTCTGAGCTCCCCGATCTATTTCACTGAGTCACAGGGCGAGGCGCGTTGGGGCCTCGAGCGGACCCGAACCGGCGATCCTGAAGAAACAACTCGCTGCTCCCACCACATCGATGATTTGAGGCGATAGCGACGCCGTCAGCAATGCCATCGAGCCGTCCTCGAGCAACGGACAGGCCGAAGGCCAGATCAACCGCCTAAGAACCTCAGCGCGCATGCATGGTCGGGCAGGTCCCGAACTGCTGAGAGCACGAATGCTACCGCCGCTCCACACCAAGCGAGGAAGAACCCGGTTAACTGCCAAACGACATGAGCCCGTGCTGCGAACGAGCAAGTGGCGCGAACGTTTCAGTGTGCGACGCCTTGTCCCTCGTGTGCCCTAACGATGGCGTCCGCTTCCTTGCCGTATAGCTCCTCGAAGTGATCGAAGGTCTTGGAAAAGTAACCAATGCCCTGCGTCGCCGAACGCAGCGCCCGCGCGAGATCGTCAAGTGCGCTGCCGGGAACAAGTGCCCGGAAGATGTCCCATCCCTTAGCGGTTTCATCCCGGTCGAAGCCGAGAACCTGACCCTTGAGAGCGGAGACGATCTGGACGAGGTTGCCAGAATAGATCGACGGAATGTGAATCTCACTGCGGAAGACCGGTTGCATCAAAACGGCCGACCCTTCGGAAAGCGCCTGTCGCACTCCCATTTTCGACGCAGTCCTGAAGGCGTGTTCCGAACTGTCGACGGCATGGTGCTGACCATCAAACAGCGTTACCCCGACGTCGATGACCTCAAAGCCGAGCGGCCCTTTCTCCATGGCTTCGCGCGCGCCTGCTTCGACGGCAGGGATGTAGTTGCGCGGAACGACGCCACCCTTGACGGTTTCGCTGAAGGTGAACCCGCGGCCGCGCTCGTTGGGGCGAATGCTCAGCTTCACATCCGCGAATTGCCCGGCGCCGCCGGTCTGTTTGCGATGCCGGTAGTGAACCTCGGCCGGCTTTGCAATTGTCTCGCGGTAGATCGGGTTGGGCGTTCGATCGGTTACGTCGATGTGGAAGACGTCGGACAGGGTTCGGCAGAGATCGCGCAGATGTACCGGGCCCTGGGCGCGGACGAGCTGGGCGCCAGTGCCCTCCTCCTGCAAAACGACAAGACCCCGATCCGTCTCCGAAAGTTTTGTCAGCGTTTCGGAGAGCTTGTTTTCATCGCGTGCGCTGCCCGGGACCAGGATCCTTTCAAGCATCGGCGTAGGCGGCGCGGTCCATTCGGGTGGGGCGACCGTCGCGTCTGATGTCAACAGCGACGGGACGGGCAAATGGTCGGACTTGACCGTCGCGAAGACATCCCCCGGTGCAGGCACGATCGCCGAGCTCGACCGTCCGTTTGCGGGATCCTGCACGGCGCCGAGGCTGGAGCCGCCGAGTGATGCGCCTTGCCGAAGTCCCTCACCAAACGCACGCACCAGCACCGTCTTGCCGATATTCTGACGATGATAGGCATGGAAGCTCACGGCGCTCAGCTTGTTTTCATCGAGATTACCTGAACGAGCCAGGCGCTGTCGAAGAACCCCTGCCGGCGGCGCCTCGTGACGCAGCGCCTTCATCAGCCGCATCATGCCGTTGCCGTGACTTGCGGCACCGATCAGGACTGGAATAATCCTGTTTTCGCTGAGAACCCGCGATGAAATGGCATAGAGCGCGTCGCTGGGCGGCTCGCGGTCTTCGATCAGTTCCTCGAGAAGCCAGTCATCGAATTCGGACAGGTGTTCCAGGAGCTCGCTGCGCGCTTCGTGCTCGCGCTCGGCGGCACTTTCGGGGATTGCGATCAGCGCCGACGTCTGGCCTTCCCGGTATCGCCACGCCCGTTCCGAAATCAAATCGCAACTGCCTATGATCCTGTCTCCCTCCCGGATCGGGATCTGGCGAAGCAAAAGCGTGTGGTTGGCGTAGTCTTGAAGCGCGGCTATCACATCCCTCAGCCGCCCTCTCGGTTCGTCCATTCGGTTGACGAAGAGGATGCACGGCGTTCCCGAGGCTTCGACTATCCGCAGATAGGGCGCGGCAAGCACAGCCTCCTCGGGTGCCGATGAAACGCACAGGATGCAGGCGTCGCTGGCAAGAAGCGCGTGCTGTGCATGCGCCAACGCTTCGTTGGCTCCTGGCGCATCCAGCGCACACCAGGCCTCGTTTCCAAAGGTGAATTCTGTGAGGTTCAATCCATAAGGGGACCTGGATTTTCTCGCCACCCCCTCCAGGGAGCCGAGCTTTTCCACGACTGTTGATTTTCCGGTCTGCGAGGGTCCAAGCACGGTAAAGCAGCGCATCGGCATTCCTCCAACTGCCATAAACACAATTTTCAGCCATCATAGGATGCCCTGAACCGCTGCAACGCGCCAGAGGTGTTCAGTTTCACAATGCTTTGACCTGGAGACGTAGGAGTTATTCTCGAATTCCCAGTGGATTTGAGCGCAGGGGAACGATCTATTAGCGGCTCTGAAGCTGCTCCTACAAGGAGTTAGGCCTGAACTTGCCCGCTGTCGCGCCAGCTTGGCGGCAAGTGCATCGCGTTCATCGCTACCACGCAAGGGACGGTCGACAACAACGAACTCCTCGATCGCCGCTAGGCAGGAGAAAAGGGCTAAGATTGCGAGATAAGAACTCGGTGAAGAGCCGACACGCTCGTCTTGCGCGTCTCACCCTGAGTGAGAAGCCAGAGCAAGCCGTACATGTGCAGGTTCGAAGATCCGCAGAAGGGCGCTCCTTTCTGGGCACAAAGTGTGGATAAGTTCACTGTCAGGGGACATCTGCAAGCACGACGCTTCAATACGGGCTTCAGCAGGGCTATGCCCGAAGACGCAGTCAATAGCGTCGGCCAAGTGCCCAAAATCTCTTTCAACTCCGGAACGATGACGATAGTACCCCCCAACCCATCGGACGATCAGCAAGAGAGGTTCGTGCGCTGCCAGGATGCGCTGTATAGCTCGTTTCTGAAGCTCCTGGAGGACGCGAACGAAACGGGATGGGGCCAGCAGGAAACGCTCGTCGCACTCATTTCGCTCGCCGATAACCATGCTTTGATGCTGAACGCGAATGCCGAGGCCGAAGAGCTATTGGCGACCATCAAACGCCGCAGTTGACACTACGAACGCGGAGATGTCCGAGATAAGTGGGCGAAGCGGCTTACGCCTGTTGCGCGCGAAGCAGTGGCGCAATGCGGTCGCGATATCTCAATCTTGCGTTAAGTCGCCAACTTCACCGAAGGCTGCAAGCAGCCTTGGCGAGCTCATGTCACCCGTTTCGCTGTCGACCATCACCGAATAGGCTCCGACACCCAGGGATCTGGCCGACATTGCGGAAGCGATTTTTTCCGCAGATGTCCCATTCGAAGCCTGTCGCATCTCTCCCGGGACCAAGCCAGCTCGGTTGCGCTTGAATGGAACGACGATGAATTTCTCAGCCAACGACATTATTGATCCCTTGTTGCCCCAAACTATTCGAAGGCGCCGAGCGCTTCGATTTGATCGTCCAGTTCACGCACGCGTTCCAAATATCGTGGCCGAAGCGGATGGTCCTCTGCCAGGTGTTCGAGTTTTGACAGCGCGAGCTGACGCTGGTCTCTAAGGAGCTTCAACCGACTCATGTAGTCCCTCGTTTTGTTGCCATTCCATAGCCCCAAAACGGCCGGAACGCCAGCGATGTTCTCTTTATGTTCGAAGTCGCCCTGTTGTCGCCTGATATCGAATGAATGCCGCGCCTTTTTGGACCTGAGAGCGATCCGATTATTTCACGGCGGCATGAGGCGCACCGCAGTCGGTTGCGAGGTTCGACATCTTGGTCGGCGATTAGACGGCTTCCCGCACCACTCTCATGTCGGCAACACTCGACTGCGAGGCATTTACAAAGTGGAGCTTTTGAAAAACATGCAGCGGATAGAGATTTTCAGGCGGTAGCTCGCCATCGAATAACCAACATCGTACGCGGCTCTGTAGTATTGCTCGGCTAGCTCCAAACCGTCTTCCGAAGGGACAGGCGGGACATGCTGAGCTTCACTTACGGTGCCGGAACTTCCCGGTGATCACGACCTGGTCGCCGCTCTCGAAGGTCCGTTCCGCATGGAACTCAAGGGGCTTGAAGTTGACGGGAAAAAGCGCCAGCGGTCGTGACCGAGCCACGGGGGCAAGAAACCAACCCGCAGCCCCACTGGACCTGAGATCAAAGGGGCGGTGATCACCTTGGGGCGAAAGCGGTCCGAATGAACGCAAGCTCTCGGCCGCCCTTCAGGATGTCGAACGGGCAGATGACCGTTCGACATGTTCTCTTCATCGTCTCCTGTTTCAGAGAATCTTCTCAAACGAAGACACCAAATGGGCGCCCGATGGCATCTCGATTCCGGACCCCGAAAATTTCGTGCAGCAAAGCAGATTGAGCCAAAAGCTGCTTCTGCCCTGGTTTCCCAATATATCGACGAGGCTGCTCAGCCTGATTTTCCAGTCATCTTTCAGCCTGATATAGTTGCGAGTGTTCATATTGATGAGGAAGAGGAACAGATTGTCGTCGCCCGCCAAATCAATATCCGGAGCGATAGAGTTCGGTCCGGCCAGAACTGGCTCGGGATGGTAGTTGTGGATTGCCTTGGCCAGGCTTTTGTCATCCACTGTGGGGTCTGATCTCAAAGCTTTCCAGACAGCCAATGCTGTCACATAGTCGAGGGCGGCTCCGAAATTGCCGCGGTATTGAAGCTCTTGCTTGGCAGCCAGGTTAAAACTTCCGAACTCGCGGATGTCACCGTGGCAAACGAGTACATAGTTCGACATCGAAGGCTCTCCTTTCAAGACGAGCGATAACGAGGTTGGCGGACTAGCAATGTTTGGTCGTTGGCGCTGCGGGGAGCCCCGAGGTGTCATTTCCCCGCAGTCTTTGTCTTAGAAACAAACCTCTGCCAATCCGCCAGGTCAGCCGCATCCGCCATGCGTGCGAAGTCGAACGCATACGCGGAAATGACATCTGCCAGGCTCAACCAGACACCGGGCGGCTTCATGTTGGAGGTTTGTGCTGTCGTGGCCAGGCGATCGATCACATATACTTTCACGACAGGGTTGCCGGAGTCGCCTGGCATAGCGCTCATCACTATGAACACGAGCCTGGCGGTCGCCGAAGTCATGAGGCTCTGGCGCAATTCGTCGCTGATGTCGGATAGGCGCTTTTGCAGGGCAACATTATCATCAATGATCTGCCTGGCCTCAGGCACAAGCTCCACGATCAGCCCAGTCACGATCGGCCCATAGCCGACATCCCGCTCAGGTCTCGTGACCGTCTGCGTTCGTTCGAACCGACTTGCAGGCGACAGAAACGGCACATGGTTGAGCCCTGTTTCCCAAGCTGCCGCGGCAGCCAGACCTGGCTGACCGGCAACATAGCGGCCCACGACATCGGCGATTGTGTCGAGGACAGAGCGTGGCGTGACGGAGCCGGCGACGCATTGATCTGTCTTTGGATCGACAAAATGCAGTAAGATGCAGCTTTCCATCGAAGCTTCTCCTATGGTTGACGTGCCGCCGCAAAGCGGCGGCACTGCCGGATCAGTTCGTATCGAACTTGCCGTCGAAGAAGTTGGTGGCCGACTCGATGTCGTCGATCTGTGTGCCCGAGATGAAGGCGTCGTATTTTTTCTTGACGTCAGCATTTGCGAGTGCGCCGTAATTGAACAACGATGTTGCGGCGCGATAGCTGAACGACATCGAGAAGCTCTCGGCCGATCCACACGATGAGTAGATCTTCTTCTCATCCTGGGTAAAGTCGATGAAGTACCCCTTCAGCCAGGGATTGATCTTGATCTCGTTGCCGACCTGTTGGCCCTCGAGCACGATCGAGATCGTGCCGACGCTATAGGATTTCGTACCGGTCTGGACCCCCATCCGTATGGAATCGCCGAGACCTGAAACGAATTTAGCAAAGGAAGCCAATGCAGGTCCACCGCCCACCGCGACGCCGAGAATCGTCGAGATGAATTTTCCAGCCAGTTCCACCCCCTTGATGTTCTGGGTCATCGTCTGCTTGACGAATTGGCTCGGCCCCATCAGCGGCAGATGATTGAAGACGCTCTGCCAAAGCATGGTGTCGTAGACCTTGTTGGGATCGTTGGCTTTGTCCGCGGCCTTGCGGACATAGGCCGATGCGACCCCGGTCAGGTCGATGAGGTTTTGGCGCTGAACGTCCAACTCCTTCTGAACAGAGTCAGGCACTTTGGGCTGCGCCAGGATGACCGAGATAAGGCCATTGTCGGTGGTATTGAAAGCAGTTTGCGGATCCTTGGGCGCACTGGGCAGCGGAGCGCCCGCCCTTAGCATTTCGTTGACGGTCGGCAGATGCGGGTGACGAATTTCCGCGAAGTAATCCACTGCGGAATCAAGTGTAATCGAATTCATGATCGTCTCCATCTCGGTTTAAATGAACGTAACGATCGGATAGACCCGTTATATTTGGCTCTATACCGTGACTTCTTTTGCATAATGCAGTTGCGATCTCGACAAATACAGCCGGAATGCGAGACAAATAGACATCGATTGATGGATATTTTCAACTTATAGGTATTTTGCTGTTCGCAAAACGACCTTGGATTGTTTTCGCTCTGCGCAAAATGATGGTCACCCATCTGAACAAACAGACCGTAGGAAGGCCGTGAGGTGATCTGCGGCACCGGGCGGAAGGGCACGGAAGAGACTGGCAAATTCGTGCTCCGGTTCAGAGCGCGAGGGTAGCTTATGGTGTTCAGGTGAGCCTCGCCCAAGCACCAACCAGTCGAGGGACACATCCAGGGCCTTGCAGAGATTTGCGGCACTCTCCAGCGAAATTGAATCGCCTTTGCGCCAGCGCGTTAGCGCACTTTCGTTTACACCAAGGGCTACAGCGAGCGCCGTAAGTTTGCGCCATTTCCGGAGATCGATAGCCTCCTGTATTCTACGGCCGCGAACGATATCTCTGGAAAAAAGAAGGAGGGAGTTCCATGTAGACCTCACAGGATCGCTTTAAGGTAGCACCAGCATAACGATAATCTACCTTAGGAAGTGTAAACTGCGGGATGGAATTGCCCTATCGAGGGAGAGAAGCAGGCATCGCTCTTAAAGCGGTCTTTTATGGAATAGCACAAGAACTTGGTGCGAACTTCTCCCCCTTGGGTACGCGCAGAAACGACATCTGCAGCGACAGTCAATCGGTTTTCGTCAGGCGGTGGTGGCGAGGTCACGGGAGGTTTGCGGGGATGGTGGAAACGTGGGCCGATCTTTGCCCCCTCCTTTCTCGACGGCGCATTCACGGCGTCGTATTTGCTTGAACGTCCTGCTCGAGCGCCTCGTTTGGCCAATCGCCCTCAAGGACGGTGGGCCAACGATCGCGAGCATCGTGCCGTTAGCGCTGAGCGGTATGGCACGCCATGATGGCCTCGCGAGCCACCGCCTGCAATGTGATGACCACCGCGTTTTCCATCTCAGGCTCGCTTGGCCGTCGACAACGGACACCGATCAGTCGAGCTCATGAGCCGCGCAGTCGTCTGGCAAGCGCAGCGATACACTTACGATGCGCAAGATGGTTTTCGCGAAGCGTTACTGCGTCGAAAGCAATAAATCGCATGCTCAACTCTTCACCGACCCGGCTGCCATGCCCGCGAGGAAGTAGCGCTGGGCTATCAGATACAAGACCAGAAGCGGGAGCGATCCGAGCACGCTCATCGCCATCATCTCGTTCCATTCGAACGCGTGTTGGCCCATAAGCAACTCGATACCGATGGGAACAGTCCTCATGTCCATTGACTTCGTCAAGGTCAGCGCGAAGAGGAATTCGTTCCATGCCAGCAGGAATGTATAGACCGCCGTCGCGACGATGCCCGGCACCGACAGCGGGATGATTACACGCCAGAGCGCCGTCCAGCTCGACCCGCCATCGACAAGCACGGCCTCGTCGAGTTCCTTCGGCAAGGTATTGAGATAGCCGGTCATGAGAAGGATCGCATAAGGCAGCGTGAAAACCATGTAGGTTAAAATCAGCGCAAAATAGGTGTTGAAAATGCCGAAGGCGACGACCATGCCGAAATAGGGGATCAAAAGCGTGATCGGCGGCACGGTCTGCGTGCTGATGATGAACACGTTCAGCGTTTTCTTGAGCCGGAATGAATATCGGCTGAAAGCATAGGCTGTAAGGATGGCGATCAGCACCGTCAGAACCGTTACCACTCCAGCGACGAGATAGCTGTTGATAAAGAAGCGAACCTTCGTTGGGTCGTTGAAGATCGAAAGATAGGCGACGCTGGTGAAACGGTCGGGCAGCAGCCGCGGCGGCAGGGCAAAGATCTCAGTGTTCGATTTCAAGGACGTGAAGAACATCCACAGGATCGGAAAGCCCGCGAAGACCAGCCCGACCGCCAGCCCGAGATATGTCAGGAGGGTCGGTACGATGGTGCGACTGAGAGAGCGTTTTGCCATTACCGGTCACCTGGCCTTCTGATGTTTGATGTAGAAATATGTGGCGCCCATCGAGATGATCAGAATGAAGATTGCGCTCGCCGACGCGCGCGAAAATTCATAACTCGAAAACGCCAGTTTGTAGGTGTAGGTGCTGAGCACCTCGGTCGCGTAGATCGGACCGCCTCCCGTCGTCATCCACACGAGGGGAAAGACCTGCATCGTCCAGATGAAATCAAGCAAGGCGATGCTGATGATGATCGGCATTAGTTGCGGGATCGTGATGTAGCGGAATTTCTGGAACTCGTTGGCGCCGTCAATGCCGGCGGCCTCGTAGAGATCCTTGGGGATGCCCTGAAGACCGGCGAGAAGGCTCACCATATAGAGCGGGTATCCCGCCCAGATATTCGCAAAGGTCAGCGCATGCAGCGCGGTTTTCGTCGAAGAAAACCACTCGACCTTGAAGTCAATGATATGGAGCGTCATCAGGATACTGTTGACGACGCCATTCGGATCCAGAAGCAGCCGCCAGATGATCGCGATGATTACCGCCGTGAAGAGCCAGGGTAGAATGTAGAGAACCCGCAGAATGCTTCTGATCAACGGATCGACACGCTGGCTGTTGAGCAAAAGGGCGAAGGCGAGACCGATCAGAAGATGGAAAATGACGCTCATCACCGTGAAGTAGAGGGTCTGCCCGACCGACTGCCAGAAAACCGGATCTTTGAAGATCGTCACATAGTTCTGCAATCCGACGAAGGACGCGTCCTTTTTCGTGATCGCACCGTCCATCAGCGAATAGCGCAGAACGGTGATCATGGGAAACAGCATGAGGAGGCAGAATAGAAACGTCGCTGGCGCAACATAAAGGTAGGGAACCAGCCTCTTTCTTGTCTTGTAAGACAGTAGACCGCGCTTGCGCGTTTTTGATTGCGTCCGGATCATAGTTTCGGTGGCGAGGCTCATGAGAGGTAATTTCTCCCTGGTCGTAACGCATTGCTTCGTCGCGATGCGACGGCAGCGTGATCGAAGTTTGTCACGCTGCCGTCCGTCTTGGGAGACTACTTGCTGAATTCGACCAACCATTGCTTCTGCGTATTGGCAGCCGCGTCCTTTGCGGTTTGCTGACCGTCGAACATCTTCTGAACTTCGACATTCATCTGACGCATGAGATCTTCGGCAACGGGCAGTCCGACGAATTCGTTGGCGAGCTTCCCGCTCTGGAATATCTTGAAGGCTTCTTCGAACAGCGGGTCCGATTTCGAGAAATCGGGTTTGGCGTGGATATTACCCGGGAAGGCGTTGGCGATCGACACGAGGCGGCTGTTCACTTCCGGGCTCATCAGATATTCGACGAGCTTCCAGGCCTCCGCCTTGTGCTCGCTTTTGTCACTGATGCCGATGCCCCAGGAGGCATAGGGCAACCCGCGCTTGCCGGTGTAGCCGTCAACGGCTGGAAGGGCGGAGATGCCGAATTTGAGATTGGGGTTTCGCTGACGAATGAGATTGATGTGCGCCAACGAGTCGATCATCATGCCGACACGCCCGTTGACGAACTCTTCGACCTTGTCCTGTTCCTTCTTGGCAAAAATACCAGGCGAGATGACGCCGGCGTCCTGCAGCGACTTGATGTATTCAAGCGTGCCGACGACAGAGGCATTTTCCAGATCTGGCTTGCCATCCTTCAGCATGGATGCTCCGGATGCCCAGACCCAGGACATCACGTCATTCTGGATGCCGCCGGGGTTTTGCAACGAGAGAGGCAACACCCAGCCATATTGGTTCTTGTCCGCATTGGTCATCTTCTTCGCGGCAGCAGCGAATTCGGTGCGGTTTGTCGGCAACTTTTCGACCCCGGCCGCCTTTGCCAGATCGAGGTTGACAAAGACCGGGTAGACGAACGAGGCAAGCGGGAACATGACGCTTTGCCCATTGACCTTGATGATGTCGGCGATCTGGCTCTGATCATATTTGGCATCAGCCATCAGGCTGTCCATCGAGGCGATTGCGCCCTGCTTTGCCAAGCCGTTGACCCATGCGCCGTCCAGGCCGACGACATCGCTGAGTGTCCCGGACGCTGCGCCCACGACGATCTGATCATGGGTGGCGGAATAGGGACCGCTGACAAGCGTCACCTTGATGCCGGGGTTCTTGGCTTCAAAGTCATCCATGATGCTGCGCAGAGCACCGGCGGGCATTTCTGGCTCCCACCACTGGATGAACTCGAGATTGGTCTGGGCAAAGGCGCAGGTGGCGCATAGTGCCCAGGCGGCCACAGCCGACTGAGCCGCCACGATAAATCTTCTGACGTTCATGTTTCCCTCCCTGAAAACGATATTTCGCTCGATCCTCCCGATCGAGACCAAAGTAGGTTCCTCCAGGCGTCTGACTGTCAATGAAGAACTGCAATCGGAAAAAGCAGGAGGGCTTCAGGGGCGACAAAAATTACTTTAATCTATTGATTTTTATAAGTTTTATCTTCCAGTCTCGAAGACTTTTTTTCTTTCCGACATGTTTCTCATGTCGCATTTTTTCTTTACTTTCGTAAACAAATGAAAGCTGCGCCGCCCAAAGGAAAGCAAATGAAAGGCTTTGGCGATCCAGGAAAAGCGGGGTTCCGCTAGGCTATCCTCACGGACTTAACACTTTAAAGTGGCAATCGGGCGCCAACTAACTAACGCCAAAAGAACTCAGCCTTTGGCCGCAAGTCACGGGTTACGAAACGGTGTAAGATCCGGCACTTTCGATGCGGAACGCGCAAAGCCGGCCGGCAAGGAGCGGCGAGGACTTGTGAACGATGACGCAAGCAGGCGCTCTTGCGAACGCCCGCCAAGCAGCTCCGTCGCCGCAGATCTTGCTAGATTGCCAGATGCGTCTGAGGATCGAAGAAGTGTAGTTTGGCTACATCGATCGCCAGGTTGATCATTGCGCCCGGCTGGACTGTGCTCACGGATTCGAACTTCGCCACGGCATTTGCCGCACCGCTCAAGTCCTCGACGGCATCCGGGTCACCGGAATCGATCCGCGCTGCTTCTATCTTCAGATGAACGATCAGCTCCGAACCCAACTCCTCGATCGATTTCACGAGGGCAGGGATCGTCGCGTGGCGTGATCCCGATTCCAGACCGCTGTCGTAAAGGTCTTCCGGGCGAATGCCGAAGACGATCGTCTTGCCTTCGAACGCCCTCAGACCGGGAGACTGCTCGAATGCGGTCGTCGCGACCGGTATGGAAAAGGTCGGCAGATCAATCCTGCCGTTCTGCAAGCGGCCCTCGAACAGATTCATGGATGGCGAGCCGATGAAACCCGCAACGAAGGCGTTGACCGGCCGGCTATACAGTGTTTTTGGTGTGTCGACCTGCTGAAGGACGCCGCCCTTCAAGACCGCAACCCGGTCGCCCATGGTCAAGGCTTCGGTCTGATCGTGCGTCACATAGATCGTCGTCACGCCAAGCTGTCTTTGCAGGCTGACGATTTCGGCGCGCATTTGCACGCGCAGCTTGGCATCGAGGTTTGACAGGGGCTCGTCCATGAGAAACGCTGCCGGTTCCCGCACCATTGCGCGCCCCATGGCGACCCGCTGGCGTTGGCCGCCGGAGAGCGCGGCCGGCTTGCTGTCGAGCAGCGTATGCAGTTGAAGGGTCTTGGCAATTTCATGGACCCGCTTCGTGCGCTCTTCCTTGCTCTTGCCTGCAAGCTTCATCGAGAAGGCAATATTTTCGAACACCGTCATATGCGGGTAAAGCGCATAATTCTGAAAGACCATCGCTATGTCCCGGTCCTTCGGTGCGAGATCCTCGACATTCTCCCCACCGATGCTCAGGGTCCCGCTGCTGATCTCCTCCAGCCCGGCGATCATGCGCAATGCCGTCGATTTTCCACATCCTGAAGGACCGACGAGGATGAGGAACTCGCCATCATTTATCGTCAGGCTAAGATCCTTGATCGCGTGGAATTTGGTTCCAAAGGTCTTGCAAATTTTATCCAGTACAACAACAGCCACGGCACTTCCTCCTTAGTATCGTCGCCATCCAATCCCCAGGACAGCCCCTCCCCGGCGTCGAACCGAAACCGTCATCTGCGCAGCGCTAGTCCGATCGTCCAGGGCACCGGTGTGATGAACTCTCACTCCGCTGGCGCGATCGGTCTGGGCACGGGTGCATTTTCCCTCGCCAGCCACGCGAGACAGGCGCTTTGATCCGGCAGGGCCATGCGGCCACCGGGGCCAGTCACCGAGATCGCGGCTGCGGCAGTTGCATAGACGGCGCAGTCGAGAGGCGGCTTTCCCTGTGTCAGCGCAAAAGCATAAGCACCGTGAAAGCAATCTCCGGCGCCCGTCGTGTCGACCGCTTTGACCTCGTAGGCCGGAACATGCCAAAAAACGGCGTCTCCCGTCTGCCTGATATAGGATCCTCGTTCACCGTCGGTCAAAACGACTGCGGTGCGGTCGTCAGACCAGAGCTTATGGAGGATCAACGCCGGATCGGCTTCGCAGGAATAAGTCTGCGCAAATTTCAATGGCAGTACCAGATGGTTGGACAGGCTCAATAATCGTTCGGTCGCAAGCCCGATCGTCCATTCAATGTCTGCCACCACAGCAAGGCCCAGCTTGCGGGCGCGCGCAACGATCGTATCGGCGTGGGTGGCATAGCCGTCGATCAACAGCACCTGGGCTTGTGCAAGAGTGCTATCGGCGAGTGCCTCGGAGGTTCCGTGCGGCACATTGTCGTCATAGGCGATAAACCTGTCCCCTTCAGGTCCGACCGTGATCATCGACCGTATCGGCCTGGCATCGCGGCGGCGCGGTGCAAAGGATATATCGACCCCGTGCCGTTCAAGCTCGCGGGCGCTGATATCGGTAACAGGCTGATCACTCAGCCAACCGATGAAACCGGCCCGCCCCCCCAGCTTTGCGACCGCAACAAGGGCCGTCGCGACATTGCCGCCGTGGTCATGGGTGCGACTTGTCACCTTTCCCTTGCCGGCGCTCAGCGGTCGATCGACGTAGATGATATCGTCGATCGCCAGCGCCCCGAAGCCGAGAACCTGAAGGTTGTGTGTCACCCGTTAACCGCCCGCGGCAGCGAGCGCCTCTTGCGGCGCCATACCGCTGTGAATGACGAGTTTGAAGGCGCGCGCCGCCATCGTCGTATCGCCGTGGCCCCAAAGGTTTCGTCCCACCACGGCACCCTTCGCTCCCGCCCGCAAGGCGTCGAAGGTCTGCGTGAGAGCCCCGAGCAGATTTTCCGTTTTCGGACCGCCCGCGATAACGATCGGAACCGGGCAGGTGGCGACGGTTTCCTGGAATGAGTCGAAGTCTCCGGTGTATCCGACCTTGATCACGTCAACGCCGGTCTCAAACCCGATCCGCACGGCATAGGCGATTTCGTCGGGGGTGAAGACAATCTTGCCGCCGTTTGAATAGTCGCGGGGATAGACATGGGCAACGACCGGCATTTCAAAGCGAGCTGCGGCGTTGACGGTATCGGTGAGCCAGCGAATGTATTCGCCTTCGGTATTGCCGCGCACCGGAATGGCAACGGCCAGAGCATCTGCCCCGTAGCGCACTGCGTCCTCCGGGGTCGCGATTAACTGACGGATTCGATCGTCCGGCGTAAAGCAGCCGGCTTGAATGACCAGCGCCGCCTTGCCGGCATAGGCAGGCCACAAATGACGCGCAGCCCCCGGCTGAATGCTGATATAGTCCGGCTCTCCAGCCATCACCCGCTTCAGCGCGCCCGGCAGATCCGCCAGGCCGCCCTCACGGACGTTGCCATAACCAACGAAGTGGTCGACCGCGCCACCGAACAGATGCCCCGACGGATGTGAAAACAGCCGTGACAGGCGAATTTTGGTTCCAAGGCCCATATCGATGCTGTCCCTCTACAATTTGATCTCGCGTTGAGACCCTAACTCGAAAATAAACGAACGTTCAATATTTCGATTTCTTTCGTTTTGATTTAATATGACAGTAACGCGGGCTGGACATACGCTGATGCCGCCCTCCATCGCGTCTTTTGATCACAATAGTTGCCGTGCATTTTCGATTTTCGAAATATCGGTACCGTCATCTAAGGGAATTCGAGGTCACACATGCTTGCGGAACAACGGCGACATCAGATCATGCTGGAACTTCAGCGGACCGGCCAAGCACGCACGACGCAGTTGGCGGAAAACTTCGGTGTCTCCGAGGTGACCATCAGATCCGACCTGGAAATTCTGGATGCCAAGAAGCAGCTCATCAAAACGCATGGCGGCGCGATCGCATTGCCGGCCAGTTCGCCCGCAGCGGCCTTCGAAGAACGGATGAACCGCAATTTCGACGCCAAACGACGCATCGCACAGATGGCGGCACGTCAAATAATCGACAACCAGTCTGTTGTCTTCGACAGCGGCTCGACACTGCTGCAGGTTGCCATGCAAATGCCCCCGGTCAATAACGTTGTCGTGGCCACAACCGCCATGAATATCGCGCAGCATCTGATGTATCGGCCGGGGCTGGACGTGCATATGATAGGCGGCCGTGTCTTTCCAAGTACCGTCAGCACGATCGTCTCGGATTCCGACAAGGCCGTGGGCGGTCTTGTCGCCCACCAGGCGTTCCTCAGTGCTCATGCCATCGATCACGCATTCGATGTCGTCGATGTCTCGGAAGACATTGCACGCACCAAACGCAATCTGGTCCGCATGGCGAGGCGCGTCATCCTCGTGGCGGATTCCAGCAAGTGGGATATTGGCGCCTCGTCCAAGGCATTTTCGCTTTCACGGGTCGATCTGATCATCACCGACACCGGCATGCCGCACGGGATTCGCAGCCGATTGGACAAGCTGGGGGTCGAAGTGCGCTATGTGTAGGGGCGTTTAGGCTGCCAATTGTACCTATGTAACAAAAAATTTTGCGCATGCGATATTGTCAGGCTACAAACGCATTTCGAAGCCCCCACACTGACCGCCCTTGCGACATCGGCTGACGCAGAGGTGCCTTGGCGCAGTGCAACCAGAATTGCCGATGGACAAGATGACGATCAAAACTATGGACGATTTCGCCCGGTCCTGTGGCGTTTCTCGTCCGACGCTTTCGAGGTATTTCGATGACCCGAGCAGCGTAAAGCCGGTGACACGCAAACGCATCGAGGATGCGCTCTCGGCATCGGACTACCGTCCTAATCTCTATGCGCGCAATCTCAATCGCAAGAGGACACGCAACGTTGGCATTCTCGTGCCTGTCATCACAGATCCATTCTATGCCGAAATGGTCAACCGTCTGGAATTGCTCGTCCGGGGTGAAGGTTACTGGCCAATCGTCATCTCGTCCCACGGCTTGCCAGATCTTGAAGCCGAGGCCGTCAACACGCTTCTGTCCTTGAAGGCTGCCGGCGCGATCATCGCGCCTCTGGGTCTTTCTTCCGAGCCTGGCATCTTCGAAAAACTCCGGGAGAGCATTCCCATTGTCTACTTCGATACGTTCATCGAGGGCGACACGCCCTTCATTGGCAACAACAATGCCCAAAGCGTTGCGACAATTGTCGACTATCTCTGCCGGTCCGGCGAGCCGCCTGCATATTTCGACATTCCGCATGTCAATCACAATTCCGGGGAGCGGCTGGCAAGCTATGTCGCCACGATGGAAGCGCTCGGTTTCGAACCGGTCGTGTTTGGCGCCACCGAGAGCTACGGCTGGGATTTCGAACGTATGGGGTATGAGCAGACCGACGCAATGATCGCGGCTGGAACGCTTCCGGGCAGGACGATCCTCTGCGCGAACGATCGACTTGCCTTCGGCGCGATGGCTGCCGCCCACTCGCGCGGCCTCCGCATCGGCCGCAGGGGCGATAGCGATCTTCGCATCGCCGCCCATGACGATCACCCTCTCAGCCGTTATACCTGCCCGCCATTGACGACGATGGCGCAAGATTTCACCGCCATGGCACGCAGCAGTGTCGACACACTGCTTTCGATGCTGGACGAAGACAACGACACCAAGCAGGTCGTTGCACGAAAAATCATCCTCGATGGTACATTGGTGATGCGTCAGTCGGCGTGATCGACGAGGCTGCGCCATCCGGCAACCGCTTCTTCCACCGCCCGCCGCGCCGCCGGAATGTGCCGCCCCATGGAAACGAAGCCGTGGATCTGGTCCTGCCAACGCCGCAGGACTACAGGAACGCCCGCCTCGGCAAGCCGGCGGGTATAGGCCTCGCCTTCGTCTGCGAGGATATCCTGGCCCGCAATCGCGACGAAGGCCGGTGGCAAGCCCGCGACATTTCCGACTCGCAGCGGTGAGACGCGCCAATCACCGATATCAGCCGCGTCGCGGACATAATGATCGCGGAACCAGCGCATCGTCGAGGCAGTCAAACCGTATCCTTCTGAAAACCTGACAAAGCTGTCGGTCCTCTGCCCGGCATCGGTGTTGGGATAGAGCAGAAGTTGCGCCGAGATTTTCTGGGCAACGCCATCGCGCGCAAGAAGTGACAGGACGGCGGCCAGGTTGCCGCCGGCGCTATCGCCCGCGACGGCAATCCGATCTGGATCGATACCAAGCGCGCTTGCCTGCTCCGCCACATAGGCAAGCGCCGATACGCAATCTTCCAAACCCGCCGGGAACTTGTGCTCGGGCGCCAGCCGATAGTCCGGGCAAAATACGATGCAGGCGCCGACATTCGCAAACCACCGGCAGATCTCGTCGTGGGATTCAAGAGTGCCGACGACCCAGCCGCCACCGTGAAGGTAGAGAAGTGCCGGCGCATCCGCGTTCGGAGCGCCGACGCCTCGGTAGATCCTGAGCGGGATCGGGCAGTTTGTCCCGGCAATCGTTCTGTCCTCGATGGACGTGACAGGCTCGCGATCGCCCTGCAATGTCGGGCACCCCGCGTCATAGGCAGCGCGCGCCTCGCTTACTGTCCCCTGCTCAAAGGGCGGCTGGTTTGCTGCGCGACCGAGCGCCAGGACATGCGCGGCGCCGGGATCCAATCGATCTTTCATCGTCTCACCTCAAGCAGGCTGCGGGCTTCATCGTCCCCAAGCAGCGGCGGTTGTGCAACTGTGCCGCCAATCGCAACCGCGCTCCTGGCCTCGCTGGACGCCAGGGTCGCTTCCATGATCTCGAGAACATGAAGGGCCAGATCGCCGGAGGCGCGCGGCGCCCTGCCCTCGCCAAGCGCGCGCACGAGATCGGCAACGCCCAGCATGCGATAATTGGCGCGATCAGGAGCGCTATACGGCCAGTTCAGCGCGCCATACAGCTCGTTTTCGCTTTCGAAATTCTTCCATTCAGCGCCGCGCTCGGAGAGCGAGACCGTTCCACCGAACGTGTCGGGATCGGGCAGGCGCAACGACCCCTCGGTGCCGTGCAACTCGATCGGATGATTGGAGTGCCGGAAGACATCCCACGACGCACCGAAATTCACCGTCGCGCCCGATTGAAACTCGAGAAGCGAGAGCACATTGGTCGGCGTGCCCACTTTGAACGTCGTGTTCCTGAAGGGGCCGTCGGCCGTTATCAGCCGTTCTTCCTGGCCTTTCGTCGCCATCGCCATCACGCTTTTCACCGGGCCGAGCAGATTGACCAGCATCGTCAGATAATAGGGACCCATGTCAAAGAGCGGGCCACCGCCGGGTTGATAGTAGAATTGTGGATTGGGATGCCAATGTTCCATGCCGCGGCCGAACATGAAGGCGGTGCCGCTGACCGGGCGGCCGATCGCACCTGCATCCATCAGGCCTCGGGCACGCCGCCCAGCGGCGCCGAGGAATGTATCAGGAGCCGATCCCAACAGAAGACCGCGACCTGCGGCTTCGGCCACGAGCTTGCGGCCCTCGGCAGCAGACGTCGCGAGAGGCTTTTCGGTGAAGACATGCTTGCCCGCACAAAGCGCCGACATCGTCACGTCGAAATGGACGGCCGGGATCGTGAGGTTGAGGACCAGATCGATTTCGGGGTCGGCCAAGAGCGCATCGACCTCCATCGCCCGGATGCCATATTCCCTCGCCCTCAGCGCCGACATGTCGGATGAGATGTCGGCACAGGCCCTCAATTCGACTCCGGCAAACAGGGCAGCGTTACGCAGGTAAGTCATCGAGATATTGCCGCAGCCGATAACGCCGATGCCCAGCCTGGTCCCCGGATATGCTCTCATAAACTGGCCTCCCCACCAATTTCAGATATTCCGCCCATCATCGATGGGCGTTGCCGCAGCGACAACCGCTATAGAACATTTTATTTCTTGACGCGCGACAAATTTTTATAAACCATGCGGAAATAGCAATCCAGCCGTTACACGCAGCTCGCCAGGGGACGTCGCCGCTTCACCATCATGCCAAGAGCGCGGTCAACCGGTCCAGCGGCATATCAACGAAGGCCTACGCGGGTCGAAGTCAAGGAATGGGCATGAGTATCAAAGACCTGAAAGTCGGCTGCCAGACATTCACCTGGGAAATGCTCGGGAAAAACTGGAATGGCGGCCCGGACGATCTGCTGGAAGCCATTGCGGCGGGCGGCTACGCAGGCATCGAGATTACCGACACGATGATCGGTCGCTACGCGGATCATCCCGATGATTTCGCCGCGAGCCTGAAGAAACATGGCCTGACGCTCGTGTCTTTTGCGATGGGCTCCAAAAGCGGCTTCACCCTCAGGCAAGAGATCGAGAACGACCTCAGGACCACACAACGCTGGATCGATTTCGCGGCCACCTTTTCCGGCGCCTTCGTTTCGATCGGCTCTGCGACGGTGGTCTCCGAAGGATCGCGGGAGGCGAAATTCGAAATCGCCGCGGAATTCTACAATCGGGCGGGCGAACTGGGCAAAGCTTCCGGCGTGGATATCGCTGTGCATCCGAGCTCGCACCACAATACGCTGCTGTTCGACCGTGCCGATTATGACAGGATCTTCTCGCTTCTCGACAAGAACCTCGTCGGCTGGGTGCCGGATACCGGTCATATTCTGCGCGGTCACGACGATATTCTGGATACGCTGCGAACCTATCAGGACCGTATCCGCTATCTGCACCTCAAGGACGTCGATGCAGAGGGCAATTGGGCCATGCTTGGCAAAGGGGTCTGCGATACGCCCGCCGTGATCGACATCGTCGCTGCCGCGCCGCGCTTCAATGGCTGGCTGGTCTTGGAAGAGGAATCAGACACGGCCGCCGCCGATCCCGTGGCAGCCGTCCGGACGAACCGGGAAACGATGCGCCGCTACGGCGCCTGAGGGAGAAGTCATGATCCGTAAGGAAGACCGTCGGCTGCGTGTGGGCGTGCTCGGCTGCGGCCCGATCGCACAGTTCGCCCATCTCGAATCGTGCGTGAAGGCTGGCAACGCCGATCTCTACGCCATCTGCGACGCAGCACCCGACCTGCTCGCGCGCATGGGCGCGACATACGAACCACAGAAGATGTACGCCGATTATGACGCGATGCTTGCCGATCCCGAGCTCGAAGCCGTCATCATCGCGACGTCCGACGCCTATCACGTGCCGATGTCGGTCAAGGCGCTCGATGCGGGAAAGCATGTGCTCTGCGAGAAACCGACCGGCGTGACGATCGAGGAGGGCCGGACGCTCGCCGACGCCGTCAAGCGCTCCGGCAAAGTGCTGCAGGTCGGTCATATGAAGCGGTTTGACCCGGCGCTGGAGGCTGCCCGGGATTTCGTCCGTGACGACATCGGCGAGATCTTCGCGCTGAAAGCCTGGTACTGCGACTCCACCCACCGCTACACCAATACCGATGCGGTTCAGCCGCTGCCGATCACCAGCAAATTCGCCAGGAAACCCGCAGGAAATCCCAAGGCTGACCTACGCCAGTATTTCATGCTGGCGCATGGCTCGCATCTCGTCGATACCGCCCGTTTCCTGTGTGGCGAGATCGTCGCGGTGCGAGCCCGCCTTCTCGAGCGTGCCGGCGCCTATTGCTGGTTCGTGGAAACCGAGTTTGCCAATGGCGCGCTCGGTCATCTCGATCTGACGGTCGCGGTCCGTATGGACTGGCATGAGGGCTTCCAGCTCTATGGCGAAAACGGTTCGGTGATCGCTAAGACCTTCAATCCCTGGTACTTCAGGGCGAGCGAGGTCGAGATCTTCCACGAAAAGGACGCGACCACGCGCAAGCCACTAGGCGCCGACGGGCACTTCTTCCGCCGGCAACTGGAAGGGCTTGCCGATACCGTGCTGAATGGCGCGCCAATGCGCGGCGCCAATATAGAAGACGGCATCGCCTCTATCCGTGCCATGGTCGCCATCGCCCGCTCGGTAGAAACGGGCGAACGCGTCGAACTCGCAACCGTCACGGGATCGGTCTGATGCAGCTTGGCATCTTCGCAAAGACCTTCCCCGGCACAGACCCCGAGCGTGTGCTCTCGGCCGTGCGTGACAGCGGATTTGCAGCAACGCAGTTCAATCTCGCCTGCGTCGGTCTTCCGTCGATGCCGGACGCGGTGGCGCCGGAAACGATCGCAGCGATCCGGGCGGCATCTGAAGAGACCGGTATTTCACTCGCGGCACTTTCAGGCACTTATAACATGGCCCACCCGGACAAATCCGTGCGGGAAAGAGGGCTCAAACAGCTTGGGGTGGTGATCGAAACGGCAGCGGCCTTGCAGATTCCGCTTGTGACGCTTTGCACAGGCAGCCGCCATGCCCAGGATCAATGGATGCATCATCCGGACAATGCGCTTCCGTCTGCCTGGGCCGATATGGCTGCCGAAATGGAAAAAGCGCTGGAACTCGCTGAGCGGCACGACATCGATCTCGGCATTGAGCCGGAACAGGCAAACATCGTCACTTCCGCCGCTGATGCGGTGCGACTGATCGGAGAGATGGGGTCGAGGCACCTGCGCATCGTGCTCGATCCGGCAAACCTCTTCGAGCAGGCGACACCGGCCGAAGTGTCCGACATCGTCGACAGAGCAATCGATATCTCGGCCGGGTACGTGGCGATGGCCCATGCGAAGGATCGTTATGCCGATGGCCGCTTCGCGACAGCAGGTCAAGGTATCGTCGATTTCCCTGCCTTCATCGACGGCCTGTGCGTAACCGGTTTCGACGGTACGCTCGTCACGCATGGTCTTACGGCAGAGGAAGCACCCGCCGTCGCCAGATTTCTTTCGGATCTGATCCGATGAAGACGCACATCGCCTTCAGACGAGACGATGCCGACCTTTCAGTTTACGACTGCGGAACAGGCAAAGCCTTGCTCTTTCAACACGGGCTCGGAGGCAATGAGGCGCAGGTCGCACAGGTTATCCCCGAAGGTCTCGACTGGCGGCGGATCACGACTGAGTGCCGCGGGCATGGGAGCTCGACGCTCGGCACGCCACGCCCCTTCTCGATTGCGATGTTTGCAGCCGACGTCATCGCCGCTGCAGACGAAAAGGGAGTAGACCGGTTCATCGCCGGCGGCATCTCCATGGGCGCGGCGATCGCACTGCATCTTGCAAAAACGCATCCCGAGCGCGTTATCGGCCTCATCCTGGTGCGCCCGGCCTGGTCGTTTGCCCGCGCCCCAGACAATCTCGCGCCGATCCGCGAGATCGCCGCCTTGCTTCGATCGCATCCACCTGCCGAAGGCCAGACGCTTTTTGCCAGGTCGGCGACAGCAGAACGTCTGCGGGTGGAAGCGCCAGACAATCTCGCTTCCCTGCTCGGATATTTCGAGCGCCCGGATGCACCTGATTTCGCCGACGTGCTTCATGACATCGCCTCAGATGGGACCGGCGTTTCGCGAGCAGACGCGGCAAGGCTCGCTGTTCCCGCCCTCATCCTCGGCAACCGGCAGGATGCCATTCACCCTCTCGCCGTCGCACAAGTGATAGCCGACGCGCTTCCAAATGCGCATTTCCTCGAAGTGCCGGCAAAGGCAGCGGATGCGGAATCTCATTTCGCCGCGGTCCGAACGGTGATCCGGCAATTCCTCACCACAGAATTCAAACATCGGAGCGTCGCTCAGCCATGACATCGAAATCTCTCTCGGGCGGCACCATCGCCACATTGCCGCGGCATAGGCTGCTCGGCGAGTTTTCACTCTGGTCCGCAGATCTTGCCAATATGGAACGCGACCTTCACCGCATCGAACCCTATGTCGATCTCCACCATATCGACGTTGCCGACGCGCGCTTCACACCCGGCTTCCTGTTCTTTCCCGATTTCGTCGCCCGCATCGCCAAGCTGACGGCAAAACCGATCCATGTGCATCTGATGGTCGAGGCCGAGATTGTGGAGGAGCAGACACGCCAGTTCATCGAAGCGGGCGCCGATCTCGTCAGCGTTCATGCCGAGAACGGTGAAGCAGGCTTGCGCGCAGTAGCACTCGCAAAAGAGCTTGGAGCCGAAGCCGGCGTCGTTCTGCGGCTGGAAACTCCGGTCAGCGAGGCAGAACCGTTCCTCACCGAGGTCGCTTTCTTCACGCTGCTCGGAACCTCGATCGGCGTCAAGGGACAAAGCCTTTCGGATAAAGCCTGTGACCGGCTGCGCGAAGCCCGGTCGCTGATGAAGCGTGCCGGACGTGAAAAGGAGATCGTTCTTGCCGCGGATGGCGGCATCCGCGAACAGACCGTTCCAATGTTGCGGGCAGCAGGTGCGGAGACGGTCGTGCTCGGATCACTGGCGTTCGGCGATAAGGATCTGCCAGGGCGTATCGCCTGGCTGCACGCTTTGGAGACTCAGCCCTGATGAGCAAGATTGCGCTTGCATTCGATCTGGGTGGAACGGAGTTGCGCGCCGCATTGGTTGACGACGGCGGCAAATTGCTGGCGTTCGCGTCCGTGCCGACGCGCGCGAGGGATGGCCCGAATGCAGTCATCGAGCAGATCGCGATGCTTGCCGAGAAAACCTGTTCGGAAATTCCCGACGCCAGGCCGCTCGGTGTCGGCATCGGAGCACCTGGTCCGCTCGATCCGGTCTTAGGCATTCTCACCGCGCCGCCGACCCTCTCGGGCTGGCGTGAAGTGCCCCTTGCGCGTCTTCTTCAGGACCGCTTGAAACTTCCTGTGCGACTGGAGAACGATGCAAACGCCGCCGCTCTCGGCGAATGGCGTTTCGGCGCCGGGCGCGGCGCAGCCTCGCTGGTGTTCGTCACCGTGTCCACCGGCATCGGCGGTGGGGTGATCTCCGATGGCCGGATCATGCATGGGCGCCGCGGGCTCGCAGGCGAAATCGGCCACATGACTATCACGAGCGAGGGCGAACGATGCCTTTGCGGAGCGGTGGGCTGCTTCGAGGCGGTGGCGTCGGGTACTGCCCTCGGCCGGCGCGCGACGGCTCTGACAAAACCCGGCGACGGTTCGGCGCTGCGAACACTGTCCGATGATGGCGAGGTGACGGGCCGACACGTTGTGGAGGCGGCACGCGCGGGTGACGAAGCAGCCCTTGCACTGATCGAGAGGGAAGCCCGCTGGCTGGGCATCGGCTTTACCAATCTGCTGCATCTCTACTCGCCCGACATGATCGTCATGGGCGGCGGAATATCTCACGGCCATGATCTGCTACGCGACAGAATCGAGGCAACCATGCGGGAGCGCGCAATGCCTGCCTATCGCGACGTGCCGGTCGTGCCGGCACAACTCGCAAGGCATGCCGGATTGATCGGCGCCGCAAGCTTGATTTTTCTCAGCTGAGGGAGGTTGGAAATCTCTAGGCCGTGGTGACAACTTAACTATTTGAGCCAAAGCATGATGCTTGCCAGCTTGATGAAGCCGAGGAAATTGGCTGCGAGTTTGTCATGGCGTGTGGCGAGGCGTCGCCATTGTTTGAGCTTGGCGAAGAAACTCTCGATGCCCCAGCGCTGCTTGTAGGCCTGATCGAGGATGATGTCATGTAGGCTGTCGGCATCATAGGCGCGGTCGGCGAGCACCTGTTTGTGCTGGCAGTCCCCGAACGAGGTCGCAAGCCGGAGCCATGTGGTTCTGCTGTCCTGGGCCGAGATGGAAACGAACCGGCAGCCCGAGGGCATCCACTACAGCATGGATTTTGCTGCCAAATCCGCCACGGGAGCTGCCGAGAGCCTGGGCTTGCGGTCCCCCTTTTGCGGCGTCCGCCAGCCGCTTGCGCCTGCGCTCGGATCACGGTGGCATCGATGGACAGCCATTCCATATCCGGATCGGCAGCCACCGCTTCGAATATCCAGTCGAAGACGCCTTGATCGATCCAGCGGTAATAACGTCGTTTGACCGTTTGATACGGGCCGAGGCGATCTTCGGGCAGGTCGCGCCAACGCGCACCGGAGCGGGCCAGCCACAAGATCGCATCGAAGAACCGCCGTCCGTCGCTGCGTGGACCCCGCCTGTCTTTGCGACCGCCAAGCACGAACGGCTTCAACCGCTCCCACTGATCATCCCGGACAACTTCACCTTCCATCGCTGACCTCCAAAAGTCAGCGTTGAATCTGATTTGCTCCTCAAACGGCATCCCAAATCATTAATTTGTCACCACAGCCTAGAACAGTGCCGCTGCGATCTCGGCCTTGTCGAGCAGATGGTCGCGGCTCGACTCCAGCCTCGCCCGGAGTGCCGCAATATCATGACCGAGAAGCTTGCCCTGCCATTTACGGACCCTGCCTGCACATAGGACGGTCGAGACATTCGAGCGCTCCATCAGGGTCACCACGGCGCCAGGGACGTTGTTCAGCGGAGCAACGTTGATGGCGGTGGCGTCAAGAAGGATGATGTCAGCTTCTTTACCGGGCGTCAGGGTACCCGTCTTATGGTCGAGCTTCAGTCCGCGCGCGCCTTCGATTGTCGCGAAGCGGATGACATCCATGGCCGACAGAAGCTTCGGATAATCTTCACCACGAAGAGCCTGATCATTTGCCAGCATACGCTGCAAAGTAATTGCCGAGCGCATCTGCGTGAACATGTCGGCAGTCATGGTGCATTCGACATCGGTCGACAGCGACGGCTGAAGGCCGAGATCGAGTGCCTGCTGCAGCGGCGGATTGCCATGGCGCATCTGCATCTCAATCGGCACCGACAGTGAAATATGTGAACCGGCATCAGCTGCACGCTTCCACGCCATGTCGCTCATGCCGGTCATATGAATGAAGATATTGTCCGGCCCGAACCGGCCGGCCTCCGCCAATTGATCGAAGACCGGGCGCATGCCGAAAGTCCCGACGACATGCAGTGCGATCGGAATGCCGAGTTCACGGCCGAGCGCCCAGGCATCCTCGTAGAAAGGCAGGTAAATCTCGCCGCCCATGACCATCGTCAGCAACTGGTCGTCACTCGCAAAATGTTCGGCTTTGATGCGGCGCGCATCCCCTGGGTATTTTGATGCATCCCCCCAGCCTTCGAAATAGCCGAAGACGGCACGCCGCCCCGCGTCGCGCAGTGCCGCGATGGCGGCATCCGAATGGTCAGGCGAATGATGGATCTGGCTGACATCCATTACAGTCGTCACGCCGGCATCGATCTGCGACAGGCCACCGAACAATTCGGAAATATAGACATCTTCGGGCCGGTAGAGGACGGAGAACTTTTGCAGGATCCATTCATAGTAATTTGCCGCACTCTCCGGCCGCCCGTCATTGATCAGGATCGCGTCGGCAAGCAGGCTTCGAAGTGCGGTCTCGAATTGATGGTGGTGGGTATCGATGAAGCCCGGCATGACCACCATGCCCGACGCGTCGATGACAGCGGCTTCAGGGGCGTCGATCGCCTCGGCGATCTCGACGATCCGCGAACCACGGACCAAGACATCGCCTTTTCTAAAATTGCCGACCGCTGCATCCATCGAAAGGACCGCGCCCCCGCGAATGAGCGTCAAGCGATCGGCCTCGCCGATGCCGGCGGGCATGTCTGCCGATACGGCGCTTGCCCTGTTTGCGCCGCTCCCGAGTTCGGCCGGCGCGTGCGTCCGGTTACCACAGAACTTGCACATGGTTTTCCTCCACAATCCGATCCAGATACCTTCCTTCGCCCAGGGCGCCGAAAGGTCGTTCAAAACGAAATCTTCAGCGTGCAGCCGCCTGCCATAGCGCAACAGACGGATAATCCTTGCCTGTCCAGTGCTGCAACTTCTCAGCGAATTCCCGCTGGAAAGACAGCGGACCGTTCTTTGTCATGTAGTCCTCGTCGTAGATGGCAATGAAGATCGTCAACGACAGGAAGAAATGCGCACCCATTTCGAAGAGCGTGACATAGTCGTGCTTGATCAGCGCTTCGCGCTCGGCATCCGTCAGGAAATTGACGGTGGAGATTTCCGCATCGTTGAGCTTCGGGCCGATCGACTGCTCCCAGCTGGCGACCAGCGAGCGCGGATCGTCCTTATATCGGCGCAGCAGGTCGGGATCGCGATCGACGGTGAAGAGGAACTTGTTCACATAATACTTGCTCATGCTGCAGCTCCCTCGGGATACCAGGTGAAATAGGCCTCCATGGTGTGGAAGAGATCGAGATTGTCGTGATAGGCGGTCGGGATCGGCCCGGCGATACCCATCATCAGGATCAGGTCCATGAAGCCATGGGTGGCGTTGCCGCTTTTCGTCATGCTGTCATGCGTGACGTTTTCGAGGATCGCTTCGATATTGCCGGTCGACAGCCATTCGATCGCCTTGCGGTCGAACTCCGGGTCGGGACCAGTTTCCTTGAACTGGCGCGGACCGCCAAGCTCCAGCGAAAGATGCCCGCTGCCGATGGCGGCGATACGCTGATCCGAGGGATATTCGTCGATGATCTCTCGAATGGCGCGGCCAAGATCCCAGAAGCGTTTCGGCGAGGGCAGCGGCGGCACGAAGATATTGGTGTAGATCGGTACGACCGGCAGGTCGGCATCCGGCCGGGTGGTGATGATCGGGCAGATGATCGAATGATCGAGCTTCAGCTCATGGCTGAAGGCGAAGTCGAAGCCGCGGTCCATCAGACCCTGGTGCATGAAGTTCGACAGTTCCTCATGGCCCTCAAGCACATATTTCGGAATGCCGAATTCACGCTCCTCATTGTAGAACGTGGCGTCGTAGCGCGGTGCCTTTCCGATCAGGAAGGTCGGGTAGTTGTCGAGGAAGAACTGGTGGAAATGGTCGGCGCCAACCATGACCAGGATATCGGGCTTCGCACGAGTGAGCGTCTCACGATAGGCCTCGATCTTGCGCTTCCATTCCGGCGCCTGCGGCATCTGCTGCTCCGGCGGCGCCGTTGTCGCCTTCAGGTAAAAGGGATGGTGGGTGGTCGCAAGGACCGCTGCCAGGGTTGCCATGTCTCTCCTCCAAATATCGCTTGTCCATTAAGCCGTTTTATTGCGCCGCTGCCACCGGTTCCATTTCGCGGTTCAGTTCCGGCCAGGCGCCGGGATTGCCTTTGAGCGCGGCGCGGATTTCCTCGCTGTGCTGGTCGACGATAGGCGCGGCCCGTACCGTCGTGGCGTGCTTGCCGTCGAAGGAAAAAGCCGGGCGCACTGTCTGCTCGGCACCTTCGATGCGTCCTGCGACCGGAACGAACATGTTGAGATGCTGGGCCTGTGGATCGCCGACAACGTCAGGGATTGAGTTGATCGGTGCAAAGGGCACGTCGAAGCCGGAGAAACGCTCCACCCATTCGGCCCGCGTCCTCGTTGCGAAGATCGCATTCAGCTCGGCATTCAGCGCTTCATAATTGTCGATGCGTTTCAGGCGTTGCGAAAAGCGTTCGTCTTTGGCCAGTTCCTGCCCGCCGATCGCCTCCACCAGTGCATCCCAGAACTTGTCGAGCGAAGAGAGATGGAAGGCGAAGAGCTTTCCGTCCTTGCAGCGGACGATATAGGCCTGCGCGAGCCGCGGACGGTCGACGCCGCTCGGTTCTTCGCCGAGCGCGAAATAGCCCATGTAGGGTTCGACGGCAAAATGCATCATTGCCTCGATCATCGAAATGTCGATGCGCTTGCCCTTGCCGGTTCGGCCGCGCTCGACGAGGGCTGCGGAGATGCCGAGCGAGGCATAGATGCCGGTGATGGCATCGGCGAGCGCCGGCCCTATGAAGCGCGGCTGCACGGGATCGATGGAGACACTCAGGAACCCGCTAACGGCCTGGGCGACGGAATCATAGACCGGCCGCTGCGCGTATGGACCGTCAGGCCCGAAGCCGCTGATTGAGCAATAGATGAGTTTCGGATTGATCTTCGACAGCGTCTCGTAATCCGCGCCGATACGGGCGGCGGCGCCTGGGCGGAAGTTCTGGATATAAACATCCGCCTGGGCGATCAGCTGATAGAAGACTTCGCGATCCGCATCGCTTTTCAGATCCAGCCCAATCGCACGCTTGTTACGGTTATAGGCCTGGAAATGCGCGCTGTAGAAGCCGGTCTTGAAGCTGCGATAGGGGTCGCCGTTACCTGCGGATTCAATTTTGATCACGTCAGCGCCGAGATCGGCGAGCATCATGCCTGCGCAGGGCCCGGTGATGAACGTGCCCTGTTCGACGACACGGATTTGGTTCAAAGCAGTCAGCATTTCCGGATCCTAATTCTCGTTCGCAACGAAACCCTCGGGCGCGGGACCGTCATAGTCGATGGCGCCGGCGGCAGCGTGGGACATGATGAAGCCAATCGGACGGGTCTGCTCTTCGAGCAGATGCCCGATAAGGCCAGCTGTTCGGGCGAGAAGCGGCACGCCCTTCAGCGCAAGAAGTGGATAACCGGCATCCAGCAGCACGCATGGGATGGCGCTCGATACGTTCATCACCAACGACTTACCGATGATATCGGGAATGAGTTTCTCGACCGTCTTGGCGATCTCGCAATGTATGCCGGCGAGGCCGAGATCCCGGGCGATCTCAAGCAGCCGCTCGGCGCGGGGATCATGCCCCTTGTGCAGCGGATGGCCATAGCCGGGCACCGGCTTCTTGTCTTCCCTGTAGCACCGCAGCAGCTTTTCGGCCGCAGCCTCGGTGGAACTACCGTTTGCTTCGCTTTCCTGGCGCACGTCGCGAAAGAAGGCACCGGCCGATTCAGAAGCACCCAGGATCACCGAACCGCAGCCGAGAAGACCGGCGGCGACCGCTCCCTGAACGGCTTCCGGAGAGGCGGCGAGCGTCATTCGGGCCGCCTGCACGCTCGGGACGAGACCATGTTCGGCGATTGCCACAAGCGTTGCATCCAGCATGCGGCGCTGCTTTTCGTCCGGCAGCGAACCGGCCACGAGCAGCCAGGTATAGTCGGTGAAGGAAATGGAGCCCACGAGGTCTTTCACGAGGTCGTGGCCCCGGACGATGATCGTCTCCGGGTTCGAGGTGCAGATCGCCTGATAGGGCTGTGATTGCTTTCCGATTTTCATGCTGAAGTCCTTGGGTTGGTTCCCGTGTCAGGCGGCCGCGCTCTTCGCCGAAACGAAGCGGCTGACCCAGAGATCGAACTGATCCACGTAGAGCTGCAGGAAACGGCGGGTTTCCTCGTTCGTCACCTCGCCCTCGGGCGTGATGAGACCAGGGTAGAGATGGATGAAGGCCTCGGGCTGTCCCATGACGGCGATGTCGAGACAACCGAGAATGGCGCGCAGGTGCTGCTGGGCGGCGGCGGTTCCGATGCGCCCGTAAGAAGCGCCGGCGATTGCGCCCGGCTTGCCCGTCCAGACGCTGGAATCCCGGGGCCGCGAAGCCCAGTCGATGGCATTTTTCAGCATGGCCGAAATGGAGCGATTATGCTCGGGCGTCACGAACAGCAGCGCATCGGCGCGCTTGATCTGGCTCTTCAGCCGCTCGACCTGCGGCGGTGTGCCGGCATCCAGAACCTCCTGGTCGAAGATCGGCAGGTCGCGGATCGTTACCCAATCGAACTCGACGTCGGGCTCGGCAAGCCTTGTCATCGCAAGGGCGAGCAGTCGGTTGAGGGAGGCAGTCCGTGCACTGCCGACAATAAGGGCGACTTTCAATCGCGTCATGAGCTCCTCCCGAGACCTCTCCTATTCGTCTAGCGAATTTATATTCGTATAATGAATTTCGAAAAAGGCAGGTGTCAAGCCCCGGCGTCGAGCCCTGTCAAAAAATACGGCTGGAAGATTTGTCTAGCGGCCGGGTGCCGCGGTCGGCGCCAGCGAGTGCAGGAGCGCCGGGAAGCGGGTAAAAAGTTGCGAGAGCCGGTTGGCGGCCAGCCGCATTTCCGGCAGCCGTTGAGCGATCAATTCATCCGGTGTGAGCCGCGGCGTATAGCCGGAACTGTTGATGGAACAGACGATACGGCCGGTACTGTCCTTCACCGGCACCGCGATTGCCGTGATGCCGTAGTCGAGTTGGTCGACGGTGATCGAATAGCCTTTGTTGCGGGTCTCGACGAGAATATCGCGCAGTTCCGCTTCGTCGGTAATCGTATAGTCGGTGAGCTTGGTCGGATTGTAGGCCTGAAAATAGCGCTCGATCTCGTCGTCCGGCAATGCCGCGAGCAAGACACGGCCCATCGACGTCGCATAGGCAGGGTACGTGACACCGAGGCTTGCATTGCGACGTACGCCACGGCTTTCAGACAGATGGGCGATATAGAGAACATTCGTGCCGTCGAGGACCGCCATGTTGGCCGCATCGCCGAACTGCGTTGTGATGCGATGAAGTTCGGGAGTGACCGCCTCTTCGACATTGAAGGCGTTCAAATAAGCGGAGCCGAGCGTCAGAATACGCGGGGCCAGCAGGAAATGTTTGTTGTGGCGGCGAATGAAACCGAGCGCCTCCAATGTCAGCACATTGCGGCGGACGGTGGCAATCGACATGCCGACCTTGCGCGACAGTTCCGCCAGCGTCATTTCCGGATCATGCCGATCGAAAGCTTCCAGAACGGACAGGCCCCTAGCCAGCGCCTCGACAAATTCGGGCGAATTGCTGTCGATCATCGGAATCCTCCTGCAGCTCCTTTTTTCGTTCGCACACGGGATTGACAAGCGCAAGAGCTGCCGCCTATCGTTATGCGAATATTTATTCGTCTAGCGAATTTTCTTGGGAGGGAAAAACAATGAAGACAAGGCGTGAGTTTCATAAGCTCGTGGCCGCAACCGCAGCCGGGCTTGCGGCACCTGCCATTCTCGGAGGCAGAGCTTTCGCACAGGACAAGCCGATCCGCATCGGCGCCAGCGTTTCGCTGACGGGGCCGCTCGCCAGCACGAAGAACGGGCTGATCGGTTACGAGCTCTGGCGTGATGACGTCAACGCCGCCGGCGGTCTTCTCGGCCGCAAGGTCGAGCTCGTCACCTATGACGACCAGAGCAGCGCGGCCAATGTTCCGGCCATTTATTCCAAGCTCGTCGACGTCGATGCCTGTGACGTGCTTTTCTCGCCCTATGGGGCCAATCTCTCGGCGCCGGTTATGCCCTTCATCAAGCAGCGCGATCTCTTCATGATCGGTATGTTCGGGCTCGCCGGCAACGATGTCGCCCGCCACGACAAGTTCTTCCACAGCGGCCCCTGGGGACCGAATTCCGGCCGAGACTGGGCGCGCGGCTTCTTCGATCTCGCCAAGGCGCAGGGTGTGACGAAGATCGCCATCATCAATGCCGACCTGGAATTTTCAAAGAATGCCGCCAAGGGCGGCGCGGAAGTCGCCAAGGAATACGGAATCGATGTCGTCTTCAACCAGAGCTACCCGCCGAACACGACCGATTTCTCCTCGATCATCCGCAACATCAATGCCGCCGATCCGGAAGCGATCTTCATCGCCTCCTATCCGGCCGACAGCACGGCAATCATTCGCGGCGTCAAGGAAATTGGCATTTCCGACAAGGTGAAACTCTTTGGCGGCGCGATGATCGGTCCGCAATATGGCGCGCTCCTGAGTTCGCTCGGGCCGGAGCTCAACGGTATCGTCAACTCCCATACGTTTGTTCCTGAACCGACGATGCAGACCTCGGCGATCAAGAGCTTCTTCGACCGCTACACACCGATCGCCGTCAAGCAGGGCGTTGATCCTCTCGGCTTCTATATCCCGCCCTTCTACTATGTCGCGGGTCAGCTCGCCGAAGCGGCGATCAAGGGCTCGAACTCGGTCGATCCGGCAAAGATGGCCGAATATCTACATGCCAACGAGGTCGACACGATTGCCGGCAAGATCGGCTTCAACGAGATCGGCGACTGGAAGGAGCGGCGGGTGCTGATGGTGCAGCTACGCGGCATCAAGGGCAACGACCTGGAACAGTTCCGCAATCCCGGCCACCAGGTCATTCTCGATCCGCCTTCGCTGAAGACCGGCGATCTTGCCGGCCCCTACAATGCGGCGCGCGCCGGCTGATTTGTCAACCGATCCAGAGCCGGCTTGAGGCCGGCTCAAGGGCTCCATGATGTTTTCGATCGATATTCTGCTGAACGCCATCGTGACGGGCATTCTGCTGGGAAGCGTCTATGCAGCGCTTGCCCTCGGGCTCGGGATCACCTTCGGCATCCTTCACATCCCCAATATCGCCCATCCGACCCTGGTCGTGGCGGGCGCCTTCTTCGTCTATACCCTGTGCCAATGGGGGCTTGATCCAATCGTCGCAGCGCTGATCGGCCTGGTGCCGTTCTATCTTCTCGGCGTGGTGCTCTACATCTTCTATTCCCGTGTCTTCGAACGGCGGGGCAGCGCCAATGTGCTGCAGAGCCTGACATTGTTCTTTGGTCTGTCACTGGTGATCGAGATCCTGCTTTCGCTCGGCTTCGGCTCGGAGCTGAAATCGGTCAGTGCCTCCTATATCGGCTCCAGCCTGAAGCTCGGCCTTCTCACCATTCCATACCGGCTGCTGATCCCTGCACTTCTTGGCCCACTGATGATCGCGGCTCTCTCGCTCTATCTCGCTCGCACCAGTTCGGGGACCGCGATCCGAGCGGTCGCGCACGAAGAGCGGGCATTGTCGATCGCCGGCATCAATCCGGCGGCCGTCAAGCGGCATGCGTTCGGCATTGCGACGGCGACAGCCGTGATTGCCGGGGCCGCGCTTATCATGGTCGGGCCGATCGAACCCTTTGCCGGCCGCTACCAGATCGGCCGCGTCTTCGCGATCATCGTCCTCGCCGGCATGGGCTCGATTCCCGGCAGTCTGGTGATCGCGATCATTATCGGCATCGCCGAAGCACTTGTTGCTTCCTATCTCAATCCGTCCTGGGCTCCGGGCGTGGCATTCGCCATCCTTTTGCTCGGCCTTGCCGGACGTCCTCAAGGCCTGTTCGGAGGCGCACGATGAGCAAGAACTCCGCCCTCTTCCTCGCCGGAACCTTCATCGTGCTGGCGGTTGGCTTCCTGATGCCGTGGCTTTTGAAGAACCCGTTCTATTTCTTCGTCGGTTACGTCGTGCTGCAATATGTGACGATCGCCACCGGCTGGAATATCCTTGGCGGCTACGCTGGCTACATCAACTTCGGAGCCGCCGGCTTTGTCGGCGCCGGCGTCTATCTCTCCGCTTTCCTGTTTACCACCTTCGGCCTGCCGCTCCCGGTTCTCATCGTCGCAGCAGCTGTGGTCGGCGCCATTCTCGGTGTGCTGATGGGATATCTGACGCTTCGCATCCAGGGTGTCTATTTCGCCATCGCCACACTCGGTCTCGTTGTCGTTCTGGAGACCCTCGTACACAATATCTCAGCGCTCGGAGGCGCAAGCGGTATGGCCGTCTACGGGCCGCGCCCACCGGCCTGGAGCCCTGGGCCATCGCAGTATAATTTCACCGTCATGCTGGTGATTGCGGTGGCGAGCGTCGCTCTTGCCCGCTTCGTCGAAATCTCCTGGATTGGCCGCGGTCTGCGCGCCGTGCGGGCGAGCGAAGACGCGGCGGAATGTTCCGGAGTTCCGACGCTGCGCCTCAAGCTGCTCGCCTGCGCCCTGAGCGGCGCCGTGCTGGCTGCGGCCGGCGCACCCTATCCCTTCTACACATCCTTCGTCGAGCCGGTCACTGCATTCAGCCTGATCATCGGGCTCAATGCCATCGCCATGCCGCTGATCGGCGGCACAAAGAGCTGGGCCGGACCGGTGCTTGGCGCACTGCTGCTTGCCTCCGTACAGCAGATCGCCACCGTCACCATTTCCTCCGAGCTCAACATCCTCTTCGTCGGACTGGTGCTGATCGCTTTCGTCGCCTTCGCACCTGGCGGACTGTCCGGTGTCCTTGGCCGCAGACGGGAGCGAGCAGGGGCATGAGCGACATGGTCCTTTCCCTCAAGGGTGTCGAGAAAGTCTTCGGCGCATTCCGTGCGCTTGGTCCTGTTGACCTCGACATCACTCCCGGCGAGCGGCTCGGCATCATCGGCCCCAACGGATCCGGCAAGACGACGCTGATCAACTGCATCACCGGCGTCTATCGTCCCGACAAGGGCTCGGTGCATTTTCAGGGCCAGGATATTTCCCATGTCGAAGCCCACAAACGTGCCCGGCTCGGCATCTCCCGCAGCTTCCAGATTCCGCGGCCCTTTACCGGCATGACGGTGCTGGAGAACCTGCTGGTGCCGCTCGACTATTGCCATGTCGAAGGCAGCAAGCCCGAGCGCGCCCGCTCGGTGCTTGCAAGCGTCGGGCTCGCAAACAGGATATCCGACCCTTCCGAAAACCTGTCGCAGCTCGAATTGCGCAAACTGGAACTCGCCCGCGCGCTCGTCGGCAATCCGAAGGTGCTGATTGCCGACGAAGCGATGGCGGGACTGTCCGAAGAGGAGATCGACGAGGTTCTGGCGATCCTCTTTGCACTCAACGAGACGGGTGTAGCCGTCATCATGATCGAGCACATCATGCATGCGGTGATGCGCTTTTCGCAGCGGATCGTCTGCTTCGAAACCGGCCGCCTCATCGCCTCGGGTACCTCGGCCGAAATCGCCGACAATCCGCTCGTTCAGAAGGTGTATTTCGGTGAATAGACTGATCATCGACAATCTGTCCGCCGGTTACGGCGCGGTGACCGTGTTGCGCAACGTTTCGCTGGAACTCAACGAAAGCGAGATGGTGGCTTTGCTCGGCATGAACGGCAACGGCAAGAGCACGCTGCTCAACTGCGTTCTCGGCTTCGTGCAGGCAAGCGCCGGCCGCATTCTGCTGGAATGGGATGGCAGGACGACTGACCTCACCCGACTGCGGCCACATGAAATCGTCCGCCTCGGCCTGTCGATCGTGCCGGAAGGACGACGGCTGGTACCCAACATTTCGGTGGAAGACAATCTCAAGCTTGCGGGCAGCAATCCCCTGGTCAGTGCCCGCATGAAAGACAATCTCGCCTATTGTTTCGAGACCTTCCCGCTGCTCCTGGAACGTCGCAAACAGATTGCATCCACGATGAGCGGCGGTCAGCAGCAATTGCTGGCAATCGCCCGTTCGCTGATGACGTCGCCGAAGATCATCATCATCGACGAGCCTTCGGTCGGTCTCGCACCGATCGTCGTGCGTGACGTGCTGAACGCCATCATGCAACTGCGCGAAAAGAGCAACATGACGATCCTGATGGCGGAGCAAAGCTTCCTGCAAGCAATCGACATATCATCGCGCGCCTACGTGCTGGCGCATGGCAGCATCCACCAGGAGTTTAAGCGGTCGCAGGGAGAATTTGCTCATGCGGAGATACGCCGTGCCATGTTGGGGACGGCACATTAAGACAGCGTTTGGGGCTGCCAGTCGTAAAGCGGTCTGAAGCCGCGAAGGATCAGCTTCGTCGTTGCCCAAGTCGGTTGCCGGGCAGTGGCTAGCGTGTCGCCTCCATTGTCTTTCGAAGGGCCGCGTTGATGCGTTCCTGCCAGCCCGGTCCGTCTTCCTGGAAGAATGCCAGCACATCCCCGTCGATCTTGATCGAGACCGTCTCGGTCGCGACTGGAATTGCGCGTCGCTCGACAGGTGGTGCCGTTGTCTTCTTGGCCGTGAACAGGGCTTCGGCGGCATCGAGTGGATTGACCGGTCTGCGTGGGGTCGTCGCCATTGATCGTTCCTTTAGTCGGGGAGTGAAGAGGGGAGGTTAGGTGATGGTCTGGTGTCGGTGGCTTGGCTGCGCTCGGACCCGTTCGCGAACCCGTTGCATTCCATCAATTGCGGATTTACTCCCCGAGCGGATCGAGATGTCCGGGCGGACTCTTGCTCGCGCAGAACTGTCAGGTAACGGCGCCGCATTTCTCGTGCCTCGATGGCGCCGTCGACCCAGAGTTCGACGAGGAGCGTATATTGCGGATCAGCGTCGAGCGCAAAGCCGTGTGCCTTCCATCGTGCGACGACACGCTCCGCAATCTCTTTTCTTCGGTGCATTACACCTCGCGTGACTCCTCGAAACCGAGCGCCGTTCAAATTGCCATAGCAGTGCGGCAAGTAAGCGAACAGGTGAAAATGCCGTCCGAGCTTCTCGGCAATGATCTCGATACCTAGGCCAGCCATTCGCCAGCGGGCGATCTTGCGTCGTTCATCCAGATCGATATGCGAGTGGGTACGATCCATTGCGTCTTCCTTGCGAGTGACAACCCACTGGTTCGAAAGTCGCACTTCATCATTGAATCCACCCGCGATGCATGGAAGATCGCGTATCTATCTTATGGAACCACGGCGCGCCGGCGCTCCCATCATGGGACACAGGAAAATTTTGCTCGCGCCCATCGTCATCGACGTCCCCTGCCAGCGACCGCCTGGGCATCCGAAGCTATCCGGCGTTGATCCGCGAAAGATCGAGGGCCTTGTCATGACCGGCGACTGAAGGGCTTGTTTTTCGACTGTGACCGCCGGTGGAGCCCATATCCGCCGAAAGGGAGCGGCCGACGACAGGTCGCAACAACGATGGCGGTCCAATCGGTTCATTCGGGACAGACGCAGGGTTCCCTCCTCGCTCGTCAAACGTTAGATGGCCGGAGTTCGGTTGACGCTCGACCCTGCCCTTCCCATTTGCTGCAGTATGCCCAGAACAAAGACGAAAAACAAAGAAAGCGACGATCCCGAGCTGATCAGAGAATGGTCACTGCCGGTGGCAGCAACGCTTGGATCCGCTGTTCGGGTCAAGGGAATCCTTCAGGAAATCCGTTCCCGACTGCCGACCGCCGTCAGAAAATCGCTCGACATGCAGACCGGGGCACTGACCCTCACGATGCCCGAGACTGCCAGGGCGGCGTTCCGCGCGACCGCGTCGGTCATCTCCGAAGCGCTGGGGGACATTTCGAACCTTCCGATCATCCCCCGGGAGATCGAGGATATCCTGACGATTACAACTTCTGAAAGGAAACGTTGGCTTGAGGACGGCCGTCTCCCGAGCACTGGAACGCGAACCGTCAGATTGCAGGGGCGAGCAAGAAAAATCACCTTCCATGTATTTGATCCCCGGGTCGTCGAAGACCTGCTCGACCGCGCCGCCGTGGACGAATGGCGAGAGGAAGAAGCTGCCGCAAGAGCAGAAAACCGCAGGCGCGCTGCACACCAGGCGAAACTGACTCGTTCTCGGAAAAAGAAGAATGCGCAGCGTACCGAAGCCAACATTGACAAGGCAGCAACAGAATTGAGCGGTTGGGACGACTTCGACAGCGACGGCCTGCTGCGTTAAAGGTGACCAATCAGCGAGAACTGAACTGATTTGAGCCACGCTCGCGGCCTCCGCTCATCGAGCGTCGTCGCCCAGGTGCACGACAAATGCAGCCACAACAGCTCAGCTCAGCCCGAGGGAGCGCCGGAGCCAGCTGCCAGTGCCGAGGCGAAGGAGCGCTCCCCTCGCAAAGGGGCCGATCTGCAAGCTCTTCGAAAGTGCGCTGCCTCTTGCACGCCATTGTGATCATGGCCGACCTGAAGACGATACCCTGGTACACTTGTCAAGGTTGACCCTCGATCCCAGTTTCGGTGGCAAGGGCCACATCCGGTCGCCAGAAATGAAAGAATAGGTCATGAATATCGGAATCATTGGTGCCGGCCACATCGGCGGCGCTCTCACACGACTCTTGACGGCCGCCGGCCACACTGTTTTCGTCGCGAATTCCCGAGGCCCCGAGAGCCTAACCGCTCTCGCCAAAGAAACCGGCGCCAAGGCGGTAGCGGCTCGTGAAGCCGCGCGCAGCGGTGAGATTGTTATCGTCACCATCCCGCAAAACCGCGTCCCTGACCTGCCGCAGGATCTCTTCGAAAGAGTCGATCCGGCCGTCATCGTCGTCGACACGGGCAATTATTACCCGCGCCAGCGCGACGGGAAGATTGCTGCGATCGAGGACGGGCTGACGGAGAGCCAATGGGTGGAAACACAGATCGGGCGCCCCGTTCTGAAAGCCTTCAACAACATCAACTGGAAGAACCTTCTCAACGACGGCAAGCCGGCGGGCTCGCCGGGCCGCATTGCGCTCCCCGTTGCGGGTGACGATACAAACGCCAAGTCGAAACTCATTAGGCTCATCGATGATATTGGGTTCGACGCCGTGGACGCCGGCAAACTGAGGGATTCCTGGAGGCAGCAGCCCGGCGCTCCGGTTTACGGCACCAATCTCGATCTTGCGGGCGTTCGAGATGCGCTGTCCGAGGCAAGCCCGATACGCAATTCCGATTTTCTTGCAGAGTGATCCAATCTGGCGAAATCCATGAATCCCAATGATGCCACGATCCTTATCCTCTAGGCGTGGATGCAAGGTGCGCTCGGTCGGCCCGATCTGGGCCTTGCCGGCGCTGAGATGGCCTACCGCCTGAACCCGCTCAATCCGAGTTGATACAACTATTACGGGTCGCGGGGCTGCTCTTCCTTTCAGGAAGCTATAGCGACGCCGCACTTCTCCTGGAACAGAGAACGTTCGATACGCCCGACAGAGAACGGCGGGACATGCATGGCCTGGCGCGCCGCAACCCGCATTGATCGAGCCGGGACACACACTGCCTGTTACTGGCCGTTAGTGAAGGGAGCGCTTCACAACGGCCAGAAACAGATCCCCAAGCCGAACCCGATCTGCAGCCGCGGTGAACAGGATGGCCTCCAATCGGTGAGCCGAGAGCCTCGATCGTTGGTGGCTGGTGCTGGTGCCATGGCCTGGCTTGAGGAATATTCGGGCGCCGATTCCCGATTGATATTGGGCCAGCGTAAGGCCTGCCCTGATTAACAGGGCGCGCATATCCGGGCGATGCTCGGCCGCAATGACGGTACAAAAAGCCTTCACGAGCAGTCTCTTACGGACGGGCAGCTCGATTTCATCAATCAGCTGCCTGCCGATATCGCTCTCTTTGACTAAGTGGAGGTATTCGTCGACGACTGCATTTGCCTGCCCGAGTTCATCAGGCTCGTCGTAATCGCGACCGATGCGATGATAGTCACCTTCAATGATCAGGCCCATGACGTTCTCCTTGCCCAGAAAACGCGGGAAAATGCTGTTGGTTCACGGGGCTACGCTGACCATCCATGCCGGAGATATCAAAGATACCGGCCGTCGCAGTTCGACCTGGCATGGCGGCGTATGCTGGACAGATCAGGTGACCTCGGTCGACATGTGTGGTCGGCCGCTAACACTGGTACGACATTGCGGGAACGAATGGAGCCTGCGGCTCGGAAAAGCTGCTCCACCCAAGGAGCAGCAGGTAACATCGCGGATGTGAATTTAGGAACCATCGGCGCTGGGAGTGGAAGCGGGTGGCTTTTTTTGAACCGAAGCATCCTCAGCGTGAGTGCCGTGTCCAGGCGAACCGGCGATCAGTCGCATTGCGCCGGCCAATAGCAGAATCGAGATCGGAAGGACCAACGCGTTCCACTGTAACATCTGGTCAGTCTCGGCGACGAGCGTGGCGAAATGGACGACCAGATAGAGGATAATCATCTGGATGAAGAGATTCTTGAGTTCGGCGACATTATCGATGACCATCCAATCGGGCAGCGCCGCGCGTCGTTCGGGCGACAGATCGATGAGAAAGCCAAGCGCGATGGCACAGCCGAAGATGATAAGGACGATGGCAAACAGTAGCTTGTCCGTGGCCCGCATGACGGCCGCAATAACGGCAAGGTCAGGGTCGGTTCTCACATAGGCAAAGGCATGCCATAATGTCAGCAGGCCCTCCCAAAACATCAAACCCGCGGCGGCAATAACTCCTATGGATGCAAGCGCCATGACGAAGCGTAACTTCAGCAGGATGTTTATCATGGTTTCTCCGATCGAACCTTCAACTTCCAATTCAGAGTAAGAAAGACGAGAGGATACTGGTTTCTTTCTGCGCGAGGGTAAATGGTTTCTTGCAGTAGACGTCACTGGCCGACGTCCCGCAAATAGGCGCCACTCAACCGGATAACATAGAGGCGACGATATGGACGCCAGCCAATCAATTCTCCTCAAACTGGTGATTGCCCTGCTGCTTGGAACGCTGATCGGCGCCGAAAGGCATTTAAAGCAGCGGAACTCAAATCTCGTAACGCATGCGCTTGTTTCCCTTGGTGCCGCATCCTATGCATCGCTTCCAAGCGCGATGGGCTTCGAATTCGATCTGCGCATGGGCGCTCAAGTCGTTACCGGTATAGGCTTCCTTGGGGCCGGTCTCATTATCCGCGACGGCACCAATATAAAAGGATTGAGCACGGCTGCGACTGTCTGGAGCACCGGCGCGGTAGGCGTCTTTGCTGGCTATGGGCAGCTTCTGCTGGCCGGCGAAGCGGCTCTTTTCATTGTCGCCTTCAATTACACGCTTCCCAAGCTTGGATCGTATATTGAAACTTGGTCTATAGTCGCACCAGAACAGGAGCTTATCTACGATATAAAGCTCAAATGCCCAACCGATCATGAAATAGCCGTCCGTGCGACGCTGCTGCAATCGCTGAACGCCAACAAACTGCAGTTCCGATCGATAAAAAGCCGCCTGTGCGATGCCGGCGACGGGATGGAAATCGAAGCAATCGTATTCACGAAAAACGAACAGGACAGCGTTGTCGAACAACTCGTGGCCCAGCTAAGTTTGAGATCGGACGTCGAACAAACAAGCTGGTCGAAAATCGATGAGACTAACTGAGAAGTGAGAAAGTGCCCCTTGCAGTGAGCATAAAAAGACGGTGCAAGAAATCCCCGGCTTTTGCCGCCTCGATGGTCGACTTCGCCGATGACGCCACCATCATCTGGCCGGCACCAGTCAACTGACAGTGCAGCGGTTGATCGGCAGGTTCACAAAGTCCGGCCGGCAAAAAATCTTTGCGGAGCTCGAAGCCAGACGCGCGCGGGTACTGCGAACTCGCGATCGCCGGATGCTGCCCCCACGCGGCGAACGCTCAGAGATGTGCCTAATGCAACGCTGCCGCGCTGGCGTGATCGCAGTGGCTCTGCATCCGGCAAGCGTCGCCAGAGCGCCGAATTGGGACAGGACGCACCATCAGTAATGCTTGCTGCTTTCCACGTCCGGTAGTAGAACTTGAGCGCTTGCTAATTTTTATAGACTGCTTCCATCCGCCTTGAGTTGTCGAATTTCTCGGTCTTGTTGGAGACATGTCGATGAAGTTGCATCGTCGGGTTCCGCCGACGTTCCTGATGTTATTGTTCGCAGCGCTGATGTCAGTGCCGCAGAACGTGGCGGCACAGGCTGGTCCGTCCGTTGGCGTCCTCACCGTGCCGGTTCAAGACGTTTCGCCGAAACATGAATTCGTCGGACGTGTGGAGGCAGTCAATGCCGTCGATATCCGTTCGCGGATCGAAGGTTTTGTCGACCAACGTCTTTTCAATGAAGGCCAACTGGTCAGGAAGGATCAGGATCTCTTCCTGATCGACAAGCGGTCCCTGGAAATAGCGCTGTCGGACGCCAGGGCAGCGCTTGCGAGCGCCCAGGCGGCATTGGCGGATGCTGAACGCCGCGTCGCGCGAAATCAATCGCTGAGCAACCAAACCGTATCGCGCGCGACGCTGGAGGAAAGCCAGACCGCCCTTGAAACCAGTCAGGCAAACCTTCTGTCGGCACAAGCGCGCGTGAGCCAGGCCGAGCTCAATCTCAGCTTCACCCGGATAGTCTCGCCGATCGACGGCCGCATCGGAGCCGCGGAATTGTCTGTTGGAAGCTTCGTCAGCGGCAGCTCAACGACATTGGCTCGTGTCGTCGAAATGGATCCGATCCGCGTTGTGTTCTCCGTGAGTGATCGATCGATCCTCGAACTGCGTGCGGCCGGAGGCAATATTGGCAAGGAGGAGCTCGCCGGCGGCTATAAGCCCAGCCTGCGGCTGTCGAACGGCCAACCTTACACGGAGCCGGGAAGGATTGAATTCTTCGGCAACGAAATCGACCCGGCAACGGGGACGCTGGCAATTCGAACACTGTTTCCCAATCCGGATGCACTGCTTATTCCAGGTCAGTTCGTAACGGTCATCATATCGGAAAGGGAAAAGACGCTTCGTCCTGTCGTGCCGCTGGGGGCGGTGCAGCAGGATCGGGGTGGCAAGTACGTTCTGCTCGTCAATGCGCAGAATGCCGTCGAGCTTCGTCGAATAAAAATTACCCGGCAGATCGGCGGCAACTGGGCAGTAGACGATGGTCTTAAAGGCGGGGAGAAACTGATCGTCGACGGCCTGCAGAACGTCTCGGAAGGCCTCATCGTCGAACCGACGGAAGTTTCTCCAGCCGACAGCAGCGCGATCTCGCTCGCGCCTATGGAACCGCAATCGGGTTCAGCGCAATGAACCTTTCGGCGCACTTCATTGCCAGGCCGAGATTTGCGATGGTCATCGCAGTTGTGATGATGATTGCGGGTGGCCTGTCACTCTTCTTGATACCCGTCGCCCAGTTTCCGCAGATCACACCGCCCGAAGTGCAGGTCACGGCAAGCTATCCCGGCGCGAATGCCAGCGTGATGACCGACAGCGTGGCGGCGCCGATCGAGGATCAGGTGAACGGAGTTGAAGACATGCTCTACATGTCATCGTCGAGCACCAATAACGGCACCTACAGTCTGACGGTTACGTTCGCGGCGGGTACGGATCCAGCGATCGCCCAGGTCAATGTGCAAAATCGCGTGTCAATGGCATCGCCCCGGCTTCCTGCTGCCGTTACGCAGACAGGCGTCTCGGTCAGAACTCGTTCGTCGAGCATGCTGCTTGGCTTTGCGGTTTACTCGCCGAAGGGCACTAAAGACGATGTCTTCATCAGCAACTATGCCATGATCAACATCAGGGATGCGATCGCTCGCCTCCCGGGCGTCGGTGAAGCGAGCGTGTTTGGTCCCGCCTACAGCATGCGTATCTGGATGAATCCCGATCGCATGCAGGCCCTTGGCATAACCGCAGCCGACTTGATGGCGGCGATACAGGCCCAGAACGTCCAGGCATCCGCCGGCCAGCTCGGTTCGCCCCCGTCACCCACCGGTCAGCAGCTGCAGTTGACCGTCATGGCCAGAGGACGGCTTGCCGATGCAAACGAGTTCGGCAACATCATCATCCGCACCAACAAGGATGGAGCGATCGTCCATCTCCGCGACGTCGCCCGGATCGAACTCGGCGCACAATCCTACGATACGGCTTCGACCCTGAATGGCAGGCCGAGCGCGACCGTCGTCGTCTATCAATCGACCGATGCAAACGCGCTCGCGGTCTCGAACGCTGTTCTTGGCGAGTTGCAGACGTTGTCGAAACAATTTCCTGATGACCTCGCCTACACGGTCGTTTTCGACACGACCGCTTTCGTTCGGCAAACCATCCATGAGATTTTTGTCACATTGGCGATCACCTTCGTACTCGTTGTCCTTGTCGTGTTCTTTTTCCTGCAGGACTGGCGCGCGACAATCATCCCGACGCTGACCATACCCGTTTCGCTGATCGGCGGTTTTGCCGTGCTTTATCTCATGGGTTATTCGGCCAATACGATCACGCTTTTCGCGATGATACTCGCGATCAGTCTTGTCGTGGACGACGCGATCATCGTGGTGGAAAATGTCCAGCGCATCATGAGCGAGATGGGCGTCGATGTGCGTGAAGCGACGCTACGCACGATGAGCCAGGTCACGGGTCCAATCGTTGCAACAACCTTGGTGCTGGCCGCCCTCTTCGTGCCGGTTGCGTTCCTCGCCGGCATAACCGGTGAACTCTACCGTCAGTTCGCGGTCACCATCTTGATCACGATCACATTCTCGACGATCAATGCCTTGACCCTCAGTCCGGCACTCTGCGTCCTGATCCTCCGGCCGGTACAGGAGAGCCGGTCGAAGCTGTTCGGCAGGATAAACCAGGGCCTCGATGCGTCGCGACGGTTTTACGTTTCTTTGCTGGCGGTTTTTGCGCGCAGGATTGCCCTCAGTCTGTTGTTTCTCATGATTACCGTCGTGGGCGTTTACGGTCTCTATCGCATCCTGCCCGTGGGTTTTGTCCCGGCAGAAGACCAGGGCTATCTCTTCATGAACGTGCAATTGCCCGATTCCGCTTCCCTTGAGCGCACGCAGGAGACAATCGCGACGGTCACCACCGTGCTCCAGCGAACGCCCGGGATTGCAAACACCATCGCCATTGCCGGAACGAGCATGATTGGCGGTGGCGGCTCCAATTCGGCAATGATCATCTCGGCGCTGAAGCCGTGGAGCGAACGCGGGTCGGACCAGAGCGCCTTTGCGTTGATGAACGAGCTTCGAACAGAGTTCAGAAAGGTCTCGACGGCGTCGGTGGTCCCGTTCAATCCGCCAGCAATACCTGGTCTCGGGACAACCGGTGGCTTTGACTTTCGCCTTCAGGCCCGCGCCGGGCAAAGTCAGGAGGAACTTGCCGAAGTGATGCGCGGGCTGATCGTCGCGGCAAACCAGACGGAGCGGTTAACAGGCGTGTTCAGCACGTTTTCGGCTGACGCGCCGCAGATCTATCTCGATATCGACCGGCGACGAGCCGAGCTTTTCGGCGTTTCGCCGGCGACGATCTTCAGCACGCTGCAAGCGCATCTCGGATCGGCCTATGTCGACGATTTCAACATTTTTTCGCGCGTATACCAGGTTCGGATCCAGGACGAGCCGACGTTCCGTTCGCGCATTGAGGACATCCAGCGGCTGAGAGTGCGGAGCCAGTCCGGCGATCTGGTTCCCTTGCAAGGATTGCTTTCCATCTCGACCATCTACGGACCAAACTCGGTCAATCGCTACAACCTTTTTCCATCCGCCGCTATCAACGGGCAGGCTGCGGCGGGGGCGAGCACCGGGGATGCCTTGAAGGCCATGGAGGCGCTCGCAACGGAGAAGCTGCCGCCAGGCTTTGGATATGAATGGACGGGACTGGCGCTTCAGGAAAAGCAAGCGGGTGGACAGACGGTCATCATCCTGATCATGGGGATCATTATCACCTACCTCTTCCTCGTCGCCCAATATGAAAGCTGGAGCGTTCCGCTTGCAGTGATGATGTCCGTGATCGTCGCGGTGCTCGGGGCCTTGGCGGGACTGGTGATCGGCAGGATCGATCTCAATATCTACGCCCAGATCGGCCTGCTGCTGCTGATCGGCCTGGCGGCCAAGAACGCCATCCTCATTGTAGAATTCGCCAAGGAGCGCCGGGAAGACGGTCTCAGCGTTATAGAAGCGGCACGCGAAGGGACGTCACAGCGCTTCAGGCCGGTATTGATGACGGCGATGGCTTCGATATTGGGCGTAGTGCCGTTGGTGGTGGCGACGGGAGCCGGAGCAGGCAGCCGCCAGGCGATCGGCGTTACCGTGCTCGGTGGGCTGCTGCTCGGAACAATCGTAGGCCTTCTCGCCATTCCTTTGCTCTATATATTCGTTCAGACGGTGAGGGAGAATGCCAAGCGGCGAATATTCGGTTCCGGGCATCTCGAGAAGGATCGCGGCCTCACCGCAGCGACCGGTCGCGATTTATTGGATCGAACCAGGGATCCCTGAAACCGACTTCTTCAGAACCATCTCGAGGGATTTGGCAATGATTGCTGCTGAGGACCGTGCGGAAAATGTCGTGCTGGTGCACGGGCTTGCGCGCAGCAGCGGATCCCTTCGGCTTGTCGAGAAGACTCTGGCGCGGCGCGGATACGTCGTCATCAACAACGAATATCCTTCGACGCGCGCGACCATTTCCGAACTCGCCGGCCACATAGGTGAGGCAGTGGCAATGTGCGGGTCAGGATGCGTCAATTTCGTTACCCATTCGATGGGTGGCATTCTTGTCCGCTATTGGCTGGCGCAAATGCGTCCTGCAAATCTTGGCCGGATTGTCATGCTGGCGCCCCCGAACAACGGGTCCGAGATCGTGGACGTCTTCGGAGAGATGACGCCATTTCACTGGATCAATGGCCCCGCCGGGTGCGAGCTTGGGACTGGCCCCGCCGCGCTGCCGAAGCTCCTGCCACTACCGGACTATCCAGTGGGCATTATCGCGGGTGATATATCCATCAATCCGCTTTTCAACGCCATCATAGAAGGGCGCAACGATGGGAAAGTGTCCGTCGCATCGACGAAGCTGGAGGGCGCGACGGACCATCTGGTGCTTCATGCGACGCACACCTTCATGATGTTCAACCCCATCGTCATCGCCGAAATCGTCAATTTCATCGAAACAGGCGCGTTTCGGCGCGGCCTGACGATGCAGGAGGCAAGCAAGGCGCTTTTTGCGATGTTCCGATAGGGAACCCGGCGCATCTTTCTGTCTCGGATGGGCATTCCGACTTGTTTCCATCGGTCGCCAGGCGTCGCCGGTTTTCTGGCCCGAACAAATGAAGGAGTATTCCATGAACGTCCTGCATATGGCGACAGTCGCCTTTTTCACAGTTGTCTTAACGTTGTCGGAAGTTGCTCCGGCAGACGCTGCTTCGGCGCAGGTGACCGGCACAGTTCAAGTGCGATCGGGACCCGGCACCTCGTTTCGCGTCGTTGGTCAGTTACGAAGGGGAGATAGAGTGACCATTGACCGCTGCTCTTCGTCGCGCAGATGGTGTAATGTCCGCTCCCGGTATTCCCGCAGCGGCTGGGTCGCCTCGCGCTTCCTCGACCGCGTTTCGAGCGGTGGCGGCAGTCGGGGCGGCATATGTTTTTACGGTGCTCGCGGCTATATATGCGTCGGCCGGTGAACATTCATTTCGCTGGCGCCGTTTCAGCCTGAGTCATCACCATGATCGTCTTCGCTGTCACGTCCGAGAAGTTCGGATACCCACCGGCTGGATGGATGATTGCGGCAGAACGTTACCAGCGCGATCGAGATGGGTACACCGATGAATGCGCCGAAGATCCCCCATAGATAACCCCAGGCAAAAACGGAAAACAGCACGACGACCGGTGAAAGGGAGAGAGCATTGCCTGATACGCGAGGCTCGATATAGCTGCCGAGCGTGAATTGGATGAGGTTGAGCCCCAGGAACAGGGTAAGCGCCGATTGCCAGTTGTCGAACTGAATGAGGGCAAAGGCGGTAGGAAGCAGCGTTGCCACGAGCGGTCCGATAAAGGGTATGTAATTCAGAACGAAGGCGATGGCGCCCCATTCTTTTGCAAGGGGAAGTCCGAAAGCACTGGTGAAACCCCAGACGACGAGGCCCGTTACGATGCTCATGATCGTCCGGATCCTCATGTAGCGACGAAGCTTTTCTGCCGTCTGCCGGCTGCCATCGAGAAGCAATTGCCGCGCCACAGGATAAGGCATTGTTTTGAGGCGATTGGCAAAACCCTCTACTTCCATCACTCCGAGAAGCAAGTAGGTCAGAGCGACCAACCAGAAGCTGAACGTGCTGTTGAGGCGGGTCGTCACGGTTTGAACCATGCGCACGACTGAGGCTGTGCCAACATTGTTGGCCCAGAGCACATCGACGTCGATACCCTGCTCCTCCAGCCACTGACGAACTTCATCATAGTGTTGTTGAAAGCGGGCGGCATTGCTGATCATCCATCCGCCGACACGGCCGAAGGACCAAGAAAAGATCCAGGCAAAAGCAAGAAGGGCGATCATCACAACGGTCAAGGTCGCCAGAAGCGCGACGTATTTTGGAAGGAAGGCCTGCATGCCGTGTTGGACCGGCCACAGAAGGGCTATTGCCAGGAGCGCGAATGCCAGTGGCGCAATCACCGGCGCGCTCGCCGGCAACAGAGCGATCACGACAAGCACCGCAATCACGACTTCGGCCGAAGAAACTGCTCGTTGGCGTCCAGCCCGCATCATCATCCTCGAGTGGGTACCTCAGAGTGTATTCTTGAAAATCTGGCCGTCCTTCATGACGAGCTTCAGGTTTTTCTCGGGTTCCTCGATCATCTTGATGTCGTCGAGCGGATTGCCGTCCCAGACGAGGATATCGGCAAAGGCTCCCTTTTCGATGACGCCCAATCTGCCCGAATAGGGCGTGCGCAGGTTGGAGAGCGTCAGAAGACTGGCATTGCCCGATGTCGCCATGCGCAACGCCTCGGCGTTGGAATACCAGTTGCTCAGATGCGTGAGCATGACGTTCTGGCGAGGCGTCAATTCCGGCGAAAACAGGAGATCCGACCCCCAGGCCGTCTTGATCCCGTATTTTTTCGCGTATCCGTAGATCTTTGGTGTTCCGATGAAAATCTGCGCTGCGCGCTCGGCACCCACGCCGGTCTGTGAGGCAGCATCTTCGATCGACAGGAACGGTTGAGTGCTGAGCCAGATACTCTTGTCGGCAAACATCCTTGCCGTCTCTTCATCCATGAGATGGGCATGTTCGATACATGCCACTCCCGCGTCGATCGCGCGCCGGACGGTATTGGATGCATAGGCATGAACCGTTACATAGGTGTTCCAGTCCCGCGCTACGTCAGCGGCTGCGCGGATCTCCTCCTCGCTGAACGTACTCATGTCGAGCGGGCTTCGCGGAGACGACACCCCTCCCCCTCCGACAATCTTGACCTGCGATGCGCCTTGAAGAAGCTGCTCGCGCACGCGACGTTTCAAGCCTCCGACATCATCGACGATGGCCGCGCTTCCCATCAATTCGCTGAGACTGAGCTGACCGTCTCTCGGAGGAATTTCGAACGGCATGCGCAGGTCACCGTGACCGCCCGATGTCGTGATCATTGCCCCCGAGGGGAAAATGCGCGGGCCTGGAATGATGCCGGCATCGATGGCCTGTTTGAATGTGAAGACCGGCCCGCCGAGATCGCGAATAGTGGTAAAACCCCGCATCAAGGTGCGTTCGGCTTCGGCGGTGGAAGCGGCGAAGATCATGCCGGGATCGCCGGTCAAAAGGACCTGCAGGGGCACCGCAGCGTAAATCGTGTGCCAATGCGCGTCGATCATGCCCGGCATCAAGACACGATCGTTGCAGGCGATTATGATTGCATCGGCGGGCGGCGGATTGTTTGCGGCATCGATCGCGATAATCCTGCCTTCTTCCACCAGGACCTGCGAGCCGTTCTGCAAGGTATTGGATTTGCCGTCGAAAAGCCGGATCTGGTTCAGAAGTATTTTTGAGGGCCGCTTTGAAGTTTGCGCGTTGCCTGCTCGGGGTACAGCACCCGCAACGGCCATCGATCCGATGCCGGCCAGGAATGTTCGTCGCGAATATTCGCCGAGGTAGCGGGATCGCTGCTGAAGATCGCGATTTGCGCAACCGCAACCGGCATCGTGGACAAGGTGGCCATATTTCCTACCAGCTCTAAACATGGCATGCCCCCGAAGATATCTCACTGAAACGGTGCGTCTCCGACATGACCATCCCGTGCCGTTCGAGAGGCGATGCTTCCCGAAGTGAGCGTTCCAGACCACAGGCAGGCGCCTTGACCTGGGCACAAACCCAAGGATTCCGGATAAGAAAGCCAGGTTTTTCGGCCACGATCAGTAGTCGACCGCGTCACGAGCGATAGGGCATGTCATGCAATGGCCGCCGCCGCGCCCACGCCCAAGCTCCGCGCCTGTGATCGTGATCACCTCAATCCCCTGCTTGCGCAGCAAGGTATTGGTGTAGGTATTGCGGTCGTAGGCATAGACGACGCCGGGTGACGCGCAGACCAGATTGGCGCCGCTGTCCCACTGGGTTCGTTCGCGCATGTAGTCGTTTCCGCCGGTCTCGACGACACGCATCGTCTTCAATCCGAGCGCGTCGCGCACGGTTTCGACGAAAGAGCCCTTGTCCTTGCGCAGTTCGATACCGCCATTGCCGTCGGGACGATAGGAGAAGGCTTCGATATTGTTGACGATATCAGGATAGAGGAGCACGCAGTCGCGGTCCGCAAAGGTGAATACCGTGTCGAGATGCATGGCCGCGCGCAGCTTCGGCATGGCCGCAACGATAACGCGCTCGGCAGCACCTTTCTCGAATAGTGCTTTTGCCACCTGACCGATCGCCTGTCGGGAGGTGCGCTCACTCATGCCGATGAGGACATTACCCTTGCCAATTGGCATGACATCCCCGCCTTCGATCGTGGCAAGACCCCAATCCTTCGTTGGATCTCCCCACCAGACGTTGACCTTGCCGGCGAAGTCGGGATGAAACTTGTAAATAGAAGTGGTAAGGATCGTCTCCTCATGACGCGCTGGCCAGTAAAGCGCGTTCAACGTTACACCGCCATAGATCCAGCAGGTCGTATCACGCGTATAGAGCGTGTTCGGCAGCGGCGGCAGCAGATATTCGTTGACGCCGGCGGCATCACGGATCAGGGCGAGTTGCTCGCCGCCCAGAGCTTCCGGAAATTCGAATGTCGACAGGCCGCCGATCAGGGTTTCGGCCAGATCCCGGTCGGAAAGCCCTTCCAGATAGGATCGCACTTCGTTCAGCAGGCCGAGACCGATCTGGTTGGCGACGACCTGATTGTCGAGAATCCACTTCTTTGCCTCAGGGAGCGCAACCGTCTCGGCGAGCAGATTATGCATCTCGACCACGTCGACGCCGCGGTCACGCATTTTGGTTATGAAGTCGAAGTGGTCGCGCTTGGCATTATCGACCCAGAGAACATCGTCGAACAAGAGCGCGTCGCAATTGCTCGGCGTCAGACGCTGATGGGCACGCCCCGGCGCGCATACCAGGACCTTTCGCAGTTGGCCAACTTCGGAATGCACACCGAATGTGATTTCCTGTGTCATCGATTTTCCTCCCTATGTCCTCAAGGCGTGATGGTGCCGCTCAACAGTCCATAAGCTCCGACAAGGCCCGCAATCACGGTGACGGCGAAAACGATGAGTTCGATGCTGGTGAAAAGCGTCACTCTCTGCTCTCGCCGCGCCCAGACGTAAAGGATGGTTCCCGGCACGAATAAAACGCTGACGAGCAGGACATATTTCAGCCCTGCGGCGATGAACATCACGATCGTGTAGATCACCGCGATCCAGGCAAATATCTGGTCGCGGCCGCGCTCCTCCGGCGTTTCCTCATAGCCTTCGCCCCGACGCGCAAGCAGCACGCCGTAGCCTGCGACCAGAAGATATGGAAGAAGCGCCGTCACGCTCGTCATGTCGAGCATGAAATTGAAGGCATCGCGAGACCAGTAGGTCGAGATCACGAACAGTGAGACGACGATATTGGTCAGCCACAACGCATTGGCCGGCACCCTGTTGTCGTTCTGCGCTGCAAATAGCCTCGGCATATCGGCTGATTTGGCAGCAGCAAACAGCACTTCGGCGCAGATCAGCGACCATGCGAGATAGGCGCCAAGAACCGATACCAGCACGCCGACCGAAATGAACACCGCCCCCCAATGGCCGACCACGACTTCCAGAACGCCAGCGAGCGAGGGGTTTTGGACTCCCGCGACCGTTGCGCGCGGCATCGCAGCGTAGGGAAGCAAAGTGATCGCCACCATCAGACCGGTCACACCGACAAAGCCGAGAATAGTCGCGGTACCGACATCGGCACGGGTCTTGGCGAAGCGGGAATAGACGCTCGCTCCTTCGATCCCCAGGAAGACGAAGACCGTGATCAGCATCGTGTCACGAACCTGCGCGAAAAGCGATTTTTCGGGCATGTGTACGCCGCCGAAAAAATTCGCGGAGAACTCTGTGTAATTGAACGCGAATATCATCGCCAGGATGGCGACGACGATCGGGACGATCTTTGCAATCGTGACGATCACGTTGATGAAGGCCGCCTGCTCCACGCCGCGCAGGATCATGAAATGGAAGGCCCATATTCCCAGGAGAGAAACGACGATGGCGATCATGGTGCTCCCGTCTCCGAAGAGCCCAGGGAAGAACCGGCCTAGCGTCGAGCCGATCAACACCCAATAGAAAACGTTGCCGAGGCAGCTTCCCAGCCAGTATCCAAAGGCCGAAAGAAAGCCCATGTAATTACCGAAGCCCTCCTTGGCGTAGGCGAAAACGCCAGAATCGATCTCGGGCTTTTTCTCCGCCAGGGCCTGAAACACACGCGCAAGCATATACATGCCCGTGCCCGCGATCGCCCACGCTATGATCGCACCGAACGGCCCGGTCGCCGTCCCGAAACGACCTGGAAGGTTGAATATACCAGCGCCTACCATCGACCCGACAACCATGGACGTCAGTGCGAAAAGGGACAATTTTTGCGTGGAAGCCGAAGTCATGATGCCCTCTCAAGAAGGTTGTTCGGACCTTTTGAACATTCGTGCTGCAGGGAACGGCCTATAGCGCACTATAAAATGCTTCCGCCGTGGCCGTGATCGCACAGAATCTCACAACTATGCTTTGCGTTTAAAAGTGACGAAATTTGCTAAATTAGCGAACAATGCGTTAAGTCGCGGCGTTTGCGACAACGACTTTGAGAAGCGGATACCTGGAGCCGCACGGGCCGAAGCGAAATATGTCGAGACATTTCAGTCGGTTGGCACTCTCGCGCAGTTGCGACCGCGGTCTGCATTCGGTTTGACTTGTCCTCAAACCGAAATGCGACCGGTTGCGAGGGCGTAAATGGCAATCATGGCGCCTGCGGCCGCAACGATGAACACCGGGATTTCGGCCAGCTTAAACACAGGAAGTTTCTGCTCTCGACGTGCCATTAAGAACAGGATGGAACCGGGTCCGTAAATGGCGGCGGAAAGCAGCAGATGAGTGCCACCTGCAGCGGCGATAAGAAAGGAAGTATAGGTGAGTGCTAATGCGGATCGCACGAATTCGCGGTGGCGGCTCGCGGAATCCCCTTCGTAGGTTTCGCCAGTCAAGACAAGCTTAAAAGAATAGGCGGCGACGAGAAAATAGGGAATCAGAATCATCGAACTGGTAAGTTCGATAGCCAGGCGAAGCGCGTATTGCGCAAATAGTGACAGGATCAGGAAGACCTGCACCACAATATTGGTCAACCACAGAGCGTTCGACGGCACGCCGGCACTGTTTTCACGCCGCAGAAATCGAGGCATCGTCCCATATTTCGAAGCGGAGAACAGAATTTCCGCGGCAAGCAGAACCCAGGAGAGATAGGCCCCACCAACCGAGATCATCAGCCCGGCGCTGACGAAGAGGGTGCCCCACGGGCCGACGATGGCCGATAGCACGCCGGCCATCGATGGATTGCGCAAATTGGCAAGATCGGCACGAAGCATGACGCCGTAAGAGAGGATGGTCACGAGAATGAGCAGACAAAGCACGCCCGCAAAGCCAAGCAATGTCGCAATTCCGACATCAGAGCGGTTGCGGGCATAGCGAGAATAAACGCTCGCGCCTTCAATGCCGACGAAGACGAATACCGTAACCAGCATGGTCGCGCGGACCTGCCCCGCGACGCTGCCGAAGGTAACGGTTTCACCTCCCCAAAAGTTGAGCGCGAAGATGTCGGCTTGGAAACCGTAAATGACAAATACAATGAAGAGTATGATTGGGATGATTTTGGCGAAGGTGACGATCGTATTGATCAACGCCGCTCCGCGAATTCCACGCAAGATCAGCGCGTGAACGGTCCACAGCAACACTGACGAGGTGGCAATGGCGAAAATCGTATTCCCGTCGCCGAAGATCGGGAAAAAGAGGCCAAGAGTCGACTTGATCAATACAAAGTAGGAAACATTCCCGAGCAGCGCCGCGGACCAGTAGCCAAGCGTGGACAGGAATCCAAGATAGTCGCCGAAACCCGCTTTCGCATAGGCGTAGATGCCGGCGTCCAGATCTGGCTTACGTTGCGACAGGGTCTGAAAGACGAAGGCAAGCATCAACATGCCAAGGCCAGCGATCGCCCAAGCGATCATTGCACCAAATGGCCCGGTCGCGCGTCCGAAAGCTTGTGGAAGCGAAAAAATACCAGCGCCGACCATCGACCCTACGCACATCGCCATCAGCGTCCACATCGAGAATTTGCGTTCGGAAGAAGATTTCATGGCTGACGATCCAGGTGGGCCTATTTTCGACGGCACGAACGGCCGTCCATCAGCTCACATTACCTGATCCGCAACGCCCCAGTGATGGCACGGAATCTCGTACCTATGCTCTCCGTCCACGAAGCAGGTCGACTTTCGATCTGTTGGCACGGTAGCAACAGGTGCCTCTTGTGAGCAAGATTGCGCCAATCGTCGCGACCTAAGGGCGAGAAACCGGCTCGCTGCGACACAGCCCAAAAAACCTCGAAGGCTGGCATCGAAATAGCTTCGATACAAGATCGCACCAACGATTTCTGCGCATTCGACGGAACTGAGTACGTTGTCAGGCGATAGTAAAGCTGTCCCTGCCCGGCTAGATTGTAGTTTATAGTCGATCATGCTAATAGACGATCCGAAATCCGGCGTGAGTGTCGCAAGACGGCCAGACATCCAGTTGAAATGCAGATTTTGGTTGGAGACCTTCGATGTCGAATTCCGCTTTTCAAAGCGCAGCTCGGTCTGCGCGCGTATCATGACAGTTTGCCAGATAGGGACGCAGCAAAAGGCCTTTCAGCCAGCGCGACTTGCGGCTGGACGGAATGCGGTGGAAAACCGCGCTCCCGGACCGGTTACCGCCCCGCAGTCATCAAATCTCTCTTCCTTTGATTTTGTAACGAACGCTGTACCGACGATCCGCCAGTTCGAGGCGTGGCGCGCCAATTTCGCCCCGATCGTTGATCTCGGTTCGACGCGTGACACGACGAGGGGGTTCTTTGGACAGCTGTCCACCTGGGACCTCGGCTGCCTTGTGTTTTCGCATGTCACAACGGATCCCCTGCAATTCAAGAGCACAATACATCACCTCCACTGGGAGCCACTTGACCATTTCGTCCTGTCGGTTTTGCTTTCCGGAGAAAGTTGTACCGAAACCAACACCGGCACATTCCGTGGCACTGCCGGGGTCACGCAGGTCCATACGATGGGGCGCAATTTCCACGGCAGTCTGACGGCGAGCGAGATGCTCATCTTGTTCGTCCCGCGGGACTTTTGCCCTCGTTTAACCCGGGCCTTGAGCGCAGCCGAATTCACAACAGTTGAAAGCGGCATGGCGCGGCTATTCCATGACTATATGATCGCGCTGGCCAACCAGCTACCGCTCCTCCAACTAACCGATCTTCCTGCCTTGGTGGAGGCAACGCGCGCAATGATGCTCGCTTGTGTCTCTCCTTCGGCCGGCAACGTTGAGATGGCAAGTCATCCGATATCAACAACGCTGCTGGATCGGGCGCAGAAAATCATACAATCGAAGCTGTTCGACCCCACCCTGGGACCTCAAACGCTCGAGCGAGAATTGGGGGTTTCGCGTTCGCGACTTTACCGGATGTTTGAGGCTTTTGGCGGAGTTAAGCATTACATCCAGCATAGGCGCCTGCTGGACGCCCATGCAGCTTTAGCGAACCCTAGCGACCAACGCCGGATACTAGATTTGGCCGAGCAGCGCTGCTTCAGTGACGGCACGGAGTTCAGCCGCGCTTTCAAGCGGGAATTCGGCTATAGTCCGACGGATGTGAGGTTCGGAAAGAGGAGCCACTTCCCTTGCCGACACCCCAAAGGGCTTGAGGAAAGCGACCCGGCGAGCCGGCTTGGAACAATGCTGCGCAGACTGCACGGCTGATCCGACCACATGAGCCATTCGATTTATTCGCGGAAGCGACCACGAGGGCGCGGCGGGGCAACGCCATTCGGCGAGCCCCGCATATAAATCGAAGCAGCCCGCCGCCTCGACGACATCCCAGTCGGCCTCCGAAAACGGCTTGCCGTTGTCGAGAACTTCGAGGCGGGCGATCTCGGCCTGGCGGGCGCGAATGACCGAACCAGTCAGGGATAGGCTGTCGATCCGTCCGGCTTGCGGGTTATTTTCCGCTCCCAGTGAATGTAGTCTTCCGTCTGCAACGCCTTTTCATCGATTTCCAGCCCCCAGCCCGGACGGTCGGGCCGCAATTCCATGTGGCCGTCGACCGGCATATACGGATCGGCCGCCCATGGCGCGTGGACATGAGGCTTGAACTCAAGCACCTTGAAGTTCGGCTGCGCGGCGCAGAAGTGGATGTTGACCGCCGTCGCAAGCGGCCCCATCGGGTTATGCGGCGCGACGGTTACATAGTGGGCCTCAGCGATTGTTGCGATCCTGCGCATTTCCGTTACGCCGCCGACAACGCATATGTCCGGCTGGATGATATCGGCGCCGCGGGCTGAAAGCAGCGACAGGAATTCGAAGCGATTGTAGAGCGATTCCCCCGTGGCCAGCGGGACGGAAACTTTCGACTTCAGCTCTGCCCATGCCGGGATGTGTTCCGGCCGGATCGGCTCTTCGTAGAACAGCGGATCGTTCGGCGCAATCGCCGCCGCAAGCTGAACAGCTTGATAGGGCTCGAAAATTTTCGCATGGGCATCAAATGCGAATTCGAAATGCGACGGCGTAATCTCGCGTATCTTGGCAAACCAGTCACCGGTTTCCTTTACAAGCTCGCCCCAACGGCTGGCATGCAGGTCGCGGCGGAAAGGGCTGAGCTTGAAAGCCGTGTAGCCGTATTTTTCGTTCAACTCCAGGGTCTGGTCCTGCGCCGTCTGCGGGTCCGGAGCGGTATAGACGCCGCAATAGACGCGCACCCGATCCCGAACGTTGCCGCCAAGCAGCATGTAAACCGGCAGGCCGGCGGCCTTGCCGGCAATATCCCAGAGCGCGTGATCGATCGCCGAAATGGCCGCAAGCCCGAGGGCGCCCGGCGGAAAACGGCACTGCTGATTGAGTTTTAGCACAAGGAATTCCACTCGGCGGGGGTCCTCCCCCTCGATCTGATGGAAGAGGTAGTCGAAAAGCGGCGGCAGCGCCCAGTCGGGGCCGTGATTGTAGCACTCGCCCCAACCGGAAATGCCTTCGCTCGTTTCGATTTTCAGGAGCAGTCGCGGCCGGTCGTCGACGCGCTGCATGTAGGTCTTGAAGCCGGTGATGTGCATTGACATTCTTCCTCAGGCGGCGCGGTTCTTGCCGCTTACATTGTCGACGATTGCGCGCAGTTCCGCGCGTTCCGCGTCCGTCAGACTTTCAACGCCGGGAAGGCGAACAGGGCCGACATCGGTTCCGAGCATGCCGAGCGCCTCCTTGACGACAGTGACATTGGCGCCGTTCAAGTATTTGGTGCGCAGCGCTTCGAAACCGGCGATGTCGTCGATAAGAGCGCGGGCAGTGGCGTAGTCGCCGGCTTCCAACGCCTGATGGATGGCATGCGAACGCTCGGGGAAAACGTTGACGAGCCCCGAGGTAAAGCCGCGAGCACCCATGGCATAGAAGGCTGGTGCCCAGCCCTCGGCGAGGCCGCAGACCCAGATCGCCGGCGCATCCTTCGTCGAGCGAATGACCTCGGCAAGCAGCATTAGGTTGCCGGAAGCGAACTTGATACCGGCGATGTTCTGATGCAGGGCGAGCTTGCGGAAATCAGCGACGGAGAATGTATCGCTGCGCACATAGGCAATGACAGGGACGGTGGACGCCTCGGCAAGTTCGAGGAAATATTTCGCCTGGTAGCTCGGCCCGGCAAAGGGATCCATCGGGTGGTGACCCATGATCGCATCTGTGCCCTCGGCAATCGCGTGACGGGCGAGGATCTTGGCTTCCGTCAGCGAACGGCCGACAGCGGCGCTGATCAGAGCCTTGCCATCGGCGGCCTTGATCGTTGCGCTGTGAACCGCCTTTACCTCATCCATCGTCAGCGTGAAGAATTCGCCCGTATTGCCGGCGGCCATCAGATTGTGGACCCGGGCGCTGGCGAGGCGCGCAATCAATGCGGAAAGCTTGGCGAGGTCGATGCTGCCGTCCGCCTTGTAGGGGGTCACCGGAACGCCGGAAATACCCGTCAGGGCCTTGCGAATCTTGTCCATTGCCACGGTCACGTCAAATGTCCTCTTTCTTCCTGAATACGATGTTGAGGTAGGTTTCCCCGGAGCGGACGACGTGATCGCGCATCACGCGCTCAGCCCTGTCGCTATCGTTCGAGACGATGGCGGCAGCGATGGCGGTGTGTTCGGCCAGCGCCTTGTCGCGCTCCTTGTTGTCGGAATGAATGACGCGGCGAATGCTCGCATCGTAGAATTGCTGGCGCTCGATCATGCGAGACAGGTACTGGCAGCGCGAGGCGATATGGATCTGCTCGTGAAAGGTCTCATTCAGGGCAATGAGGTCATCCGCAACGCCATTGGCTGTGGCCGCCTTCATCGACGCGACTGTATCGCTGAGCTTCCCGGCTTCTTCCTGTGTGATCCGCTTGGCGGCGAGATGGGCGATCATCGATTCCAGCGCGGCGCGTGCCAGGATCATTTCCTCCGCCCACCCGGCGTTGAACCGGATCAGCACCCCGCGACGCGGCAGGGTTTCAACCAGTCCTTCTGTCTCGAGCTGCCGGAGTGCCTCCTTGATCGGAGTGGTGGAAACACCAAGCTGCTCGGCGAGCTGGCGCTCGTTCACGCGCTCATCGGCGCGAAAGCGGCCTGACAAGATCGCCGCTCGCAGCGTCTTATGAACATGATCACGAAGGGTCGTCAGGAATCGCGGATCGATCTTTTCGATGCGGTCGTCCCCCGCCCCGCCCTCCATCCTATTTTCCATAAGCCGAAAATTCCCCCGTTGACGACAAAATCGTTTTGTGAGATCTGATATACCAGATTTCAGATCGATGTCGATATCAAAATTCGTTCTGATGCGATTGCAGAGATGCTTGGGAGGAAGAAAATGAAGATCCAAAGACGCGGGCTATTGATCTCGTCGGCTCTTGTTGCCGCGAGCCTGATGATGCCACTGGCTGCGGCCGCAGCCACCCCGAAGGACCAGCTGGTCATCGCCACGAACATGTCGTCGATGCGCGGTCTCGATCCTAATGAAATCAACCAGTTGGAAGCAGCAGAAATTGTCGCGAACCTTTATGAGCGGCTGATCGTGCTGCCGGCCAACGACATCACCAAGCCGGCTCCGGGTGTCGCCGAGAGCTGGAACGTCTCGCCGGACGGCAAGACCTTCACATTCAAGATCCGCCCCGGCATCAAGTTTCATTCCGGCAATCCGCTGACGGCGAAGGACGTCGAGTGGTCGCTGCGGCGTCTCGTCAAATTGGGGCTCGCGCCATCCGTCGACCTTCGCCAATGGGGCTTTACCGACAAGAATGTCGACGATCTGATCAAGGCGAGCGACGACAGCACCGTGGTCCTCCAGACGCCCAGCCTCTGGAACCCCAACCTCATCCTCTATTCGCTGGCGAGCTTCTCGACCTCGATCCTGGACAGCAAGTTCCTTGTCGAGCATGAAAAGGACGGCGATATGGGGCGCGAGTTCCTGCAGGCCAACGACGCAGGCTCTGGCCCCTATGCGCTGCGGACCTGGCGCGTCAATGACCTGCTAATCGCCGATGCCAACAAGGATTACTGGCAGGGTGCTCCGAAAATGCGCCGCGTCGTCCTGCGCCACATGCCGGAATCCTCCGGCCAGCGCCTGCAGCTCGAGGCTGGCGACGTCGATGTCGCGACGCGTCTTTCCTCCACCGACCTTGCGGCGGTCGAAGCGGGGGGCAAGGCCGATATTCAGAAGACGCCGGGCTTCGGCTTCTATTATCTCGCCTTGAACCAGAAGGACGAGATTCTGTCCAATCCCAAGGTTCGCGAAGCCTTCCGCTACCTGATCGATTATGACGGCCTCGCCAACACCGTCATGAAATATTACGGCATCAAGCAGCAGACGATCATTCCGGCCGGCCTGCCGGGTGCAAGTGAGGTCAATCCCTACAAGCTCGACATCGAGAAGGCCAAGCAGCTGCTCACTGAAGCCGGCTATCCGAACGGTTTCTCGAAAGTCTATTACGCAACGCCGGTCACCCCGGAATATGAGGTTGCACAGTCGCTGCAGGCCAACGCCGCAAAGGCCGGCGTCAAGCTCGATCTTCAGGGCGGCGACCATATCGGCAAGTTCCGCACGCGTGAATTCGAGATCTTTTCGGCACGATCGGGTGAACGCCTGCCGGATCCTCACGCGATCCTCCAGTCCTATGCGACCAATGCCAACAATTCCGACGATGCCAAGCTTACCGGCCTGAACGCCTGGCGCACCGCCTGGGATGTGCCGAAGGACATTCAGGATATGGTGACTGCTGCCGCCCACGAGACCGACCAGCAGAAGCGGGCCGATCTCTACGCGAAGATCAACAAGGCCTATCTCGAATCGTCTCCGCCGCTGATCACCTCCTTCCTGCGCACCGACGCAAAGGCGGTTCGCAAGGAGGTAAAGGGCTATCTCGGCCATTCGACATGGCTGACGCGCTGGGACACGGTTTCCAAGGGCGAGTGACCTCCTTCCAAGGGAGAATGACGTGAGCATCTCACAAACATCCGGGGCCGCATCGGGCGGCGGAGTAGCCGTGCTCGATGCGGTGAAGAAGGTGGCAACATCCTTCAGCGTCATCCTGACGACGCTGCTCGGCCTGCTGATCATCACATTCGTCGTCGGCCGCATGGTCCCGGCCGATCCGGTCATTGCTGTCATCGGCGATCAGGCCGACCAGGCGACCTACGAGCGGGTCCACAAGGAGATGGGGCTGGACCAGCCGCTCTATGTCCAGTTCGCGACCTATCTCGGCAATGTCGCTCACCTGAATTTCGGCCAGTCCCATGTGACCAAGAACCCCGTGGCAAGTGACCTTGCCCGGGTTTTCCCGGCGACACTGGAGCTTGCGACGCTCGCAACGATCATCGGCGCCGGCTTCGGCATTCCGCTCGGCATCATCTCTGCCGTTCGCAAGGGAACATGGGTCGATCATCTCGCGCGTGTCGTCGGGCTGCTTGGGCATTCAACGCCGATTTTCTGGCTCGGCACCATCGTCATCCTGGTCTTTTACGCCAAGTTCGGGCTCATCCCCGGCAGCGGCCGACTGGACGTCTATAATGAAGGACTGGTCGAAGGGCCAACCAACTCCATCCTTGTCGATGCGATCATTGCCGGCGAATGGGAGGTTTTCCGGGATGCCTTGCTGCATGTCACAGCCCCTGCCCTGATCCTCGGTTACGCGGCCATGGCCTATCTCAGCCGCATGAGCCGCAGCTTCATGCTGGAACAGCTTCGGCAAGAATATGTGCTGACGGCGAAGGCAAAGGGTCTCGACCAGCGCGCGATCGTCTGGCGTCATGCCTTCCGCAACATCCGAGTGCAGCTTTTGACCATCGTTGCCCTCGCCTATTGTGGCCTGCTGGATGGCACGGTCCTCATCGAGACCGTCTTTGCCTGGCCCGGCCTCGGGCAATATCTGACCTCCGCGCTGTTCTTCGCGGACATGAACGCGATCCTTGGCAGCGTGCTCCTGATCGGCATCATTTCGATCGTCATCAACCTGCTGTCCGACATCGCCTACCGCTTCCTCGATCCGCGCACCCGGTGACATCATGGCGACACGCTATTTCAACGATCTCCACAATTGGCTGATCAACGAGGAATTTTCCTCGACCCGGCAGGCGCGTTTCCACAAGGCCTATGTCCTGTGGCTGAACCTGCTTGCCAATCCGCTGGCTTTTGCCGGCTTTCTGGTCGTGCTCGCGCTGGTGCTCGTCGCCGCCTTCGCGCCGCTCCTTGCCAATCACGACCCTATTGCCCAGGATCTGACGATGGCGCTGAGACCGCCGTCGGCGACCAACTGGTTCGGAACCGACGAGTTCGGCCGCGACGTCTATTCGCGTCTCGTCCATGGCGCACGCACAACGCTCTATATCAGCATCCTGGTGACCATCATCGTTGCGCCGATCGGCTTTGTAATCGGTGCGACTGCCGGCTATCTCGGCGGCTGGATCGATGTCGTGTTGATGCGCATCACCGATATCTTCCTGTCCTTCCCGAGCCTTGTTCTGGCATTGGCCTTTTCTGCAGCCCTCGGGCCAGGCATCGAAAATGCCGTCATCGCCATTGCGCTGACGGTTTGGCCACCGATCGCCCGATTGGCGCGCGCCGAGACGCTGACATTTCGCGCTGCCGACTTCGTCGTCGCGGCGGAACTCCAAGGCGCCGGCATGGGTCGCATCCTGCTCCATCACATCGTGCCGCTCTGTGCTCCCTCGATCATCATCCGACTGACGCTCAACATGTCGAGCGTCATCCTGACGGCGGCCGGCCTCGGCTTCCTCGGTCTCGGCGCCCAGCCGCCGATGCCGGAATGGGGTGCGATGGCAGCGTCGGGCCGGCAATATCTGCTCGATGCCTGGTGGCTGACGACGGTTCCCGGCATTGCAATCCTCGTGGTCAGCCTTGCCTTCAATCTTCTGGGCGATGGCCTGCGCGACATCATGGATCCCCGAAATGCCTGATCAATCCCAGCCGATCCTTTCGGTCAAAAACATGTCGGTCCAATTCCCGACCCTTTCGGGCGTCGTGACGGCCGTAAAGAATGTCTCATTCACCGTCGGGCGCGAAAAAGTCGGCATCATCGGCGAATCCGGTTCTGGAAAGAGCACGACCGGACGCGCCATCATGCGGCTGCAGCCGGCCACTGCCAAAGTCGTCGCGGACGAAATGCGCTTCGAGGATGTCAATCTCGTACGTGCCAGCGAGGCCGATATGCGCGCGATCCGTGGGCGGCGCATTTCGATGATCCTGCAGGACCCGAAATATTCGCTCAACCCGGTCATGACGGTCGGCGAGCAGATCGCCGAAACCGTCATTCTGCATGAACGCGTCGGCCGCCGCGAAGCGCGAGAACGCACACTCGCCATGCTGGAGCGGGTCAACATTCGCGATCCGGAGCGCGTCTTCAATCTTTATCCGCATGAAGTCTCCGGCGGCATGGGGCAGCGCATCATGATCTCGATGATGCTGATTTCCTCCCCATCGCTGATCATCGCCGACGAGCCGACCTCGGCTCTCGACGTGACGGTGCGCCAGCAGGTCCTGTCGATCCTCGACGATCTGATCACCGAGCGTAGCATCGGGCTGATCTTTATCTCGCACGACCTCAACCTGGTGAAGAGCTTCTGCGATCGGGTGATCATCATGTATGCCGGACGTATCGTCGAAGAGCTTGAAGCTGCAAAGCTCGAAGAGGCAACCCATCCCTATACGCGAGGTCTCCTGCAGGCGCTGCCGAGCCTCGACCACCCTCGAGACCGCCTTGAGATCTTGAGGCGGGACCCGAGCTGGGCGGAGGCATGAGCATGATGATATCAGTCAAGAATCTTGCCGTTTCCTTCGGCAGCGGCCACTCCGCCAAACAGGTGGTCAAGGATGTCTCCTTCGACGTCGCTCCGGGCGAGACCTTCGGCCTCGTCGGTGAAAGCGGATGCGGCAAATCCACAGTTCTCGGCGCGTTGGCCGGCAGGATTAAAGCGTGGGGTGGCTCGATTGCGCTTGATGGAGAGGCAATCGCCGCCAAGCGCACAAAATCGCAACTCGCCAAGCAGCAGATGGTTTTCCAGGACCCTTTCGGCTCGCTTCACCCGCGTCACACGATCGGTCGCACGCTTCTCGAACCCCTCGAGATTCATGGCATCGACCGGCGCAGGGAGCGCGTAGAGCAGGCGTTGCGTGATGTCGGCCTGCCCGCATCCTTCTATCATCGTTTTCCGCATCAGCTCTCGGGCGGTCAGCGCCAGCGTGTCGCAATCGCACGCGCCCTGATCCTGAAGCCGCGCGTTCTTCTCCTCGACGAGCCGACATCCGCACTCGACGTGTCCATCCAGGCCGAGATCCTCAATCTGTTGAAGGACCTGCGCGAAAGGGAAAAGCTGACCTACATTCTCGTCAGCCACGATATGGCGGTCATTGCTCACCTCTGCAATCGCGTCGCTGTCATGCAGGGCGGGATGTTCGTGGAAATCGCCTCGAGAGATGCTTTGCTCAGCGGAAATGTTGAGCACTCCTATACCCACACGCTTCTCGACGGCAGCAGGGGCTATCATAAAAAGCGTGTTGATCCTGTCGTGTAGCGAACCGCATCGAACCCATCGCTCAGCCAAGAGAATGCGAACGTTTACTCGGGATCGACGTGCGTTGACGTAGGTTCCTCACCGCTCCTTCATCGCCTCCGACGATACCTCGGCCATCCCGGCTGGAGACTTCAGGCTTTTCCCCGCTGAATGATTTCCAGTCCGCGCAGGTACTTCGCGGTCTCCAGACCAGCCTCCTCGGCCTGAACAAGATTGTCTTCGAGATCGGCCTTCTTTACGGCCCGGGCGATCGGGTTCGCAATGGCGCGCCGGACAAAATCATCGTCGTCTTCACCGACCCGCTTGGTCATCGCATCCACGGCGGCGATGACAGCAGAAGAAAATCCTTCCTGTCTAAGCCGATCCAATGTCCAGCCCGACGCTTTTTCCGGAATGTCGTGTAGGTAGGCTACGATTTGCTCTTCCTCGGTCGCAACCAAGTCGGCGACACGTCGACAATGCTCGACATAAGGATGGCCAGTCTTGTCCATCTGCCCGCCATGTGCCTCCGACGCGACCTGAATGGCGTGTTGAAGATGCTGTTGCGGCTGCACCTGGATTCCTCCGTCATCGAACGGCCCTGCGTTCTCTTCCTAAACCTCACCGGGCTAGTTACGGTTCCACGACCCAATTTCGAAGCCGTCCATCTGCACGACTTCCGCCAATCGATCCGAAGCCGCCGGAGACGGCGACGGTGGTCACTTCCGATGATGAGGAAGAGGCAGACAAGCCGGCAACGGAAGAAGAGAAGAAGGGCGAATAAGGAAAGCGCGGCGCGATCTTTCCGATGCGCGCCGCGCTTTTCCTTCTTCTATGCATGTCGTCTGGCAAGACCGCTGCCTTCAGCTTTACGTGAGGCCTCCCGCGCCGTCGTAGCCCATCCCTGCTGCGGCACGTCTGCGCACGCTCGGGGAAAGCCGCCATTAACGTGTCGATCCTTCGCCGTTGACCGCCTGGGTCGATTTTCTCTAGCGGGATCCGATCGCACGCATCTTTTGCATCGTCTCCATCGTCTTCGCCTCGTCGCGCACGACGTCCCGACAGCCTTGTACCTGAGTGTTCTGGCGGCAGAACTGGATCGCATTTCGGAGGTTGGCCTCGCGTTCGTCGGCTGCTTCTGCGGATGTCGCCCGGCGCTGCATCTCCATGCTCTTCTGCCGATGCGCCTCGAACTGTATCATCGCCGCCGCCCCCGTCGGATCAGCACCTGTAACGCCGCAGCCAGATAGAGTTCCAACTATGAGAAGCGCGGGGATTCGCGAAGGCAGTCGTTTCGGCAATTGAATTTCGGTTCGCATTGCAGCCTTCGTTTTCGAAAGCGCGAGTGCCGGCTGAGCTAAGATAAGGCGCACCTCCATCAGGCAGCGTCCTTCCGGACGTCGAAAAGATTAAGCGCGGCATACTGGAGCAGCATGATGGTCTTCCCGTCGCGAATGCGCCCGTCCGCGATCATCTCCAGAGCTTCATCGATCGTCGGCTCGAGGCGCTCGATGTCCTCGCCTTCGTCGGCGTTTCCTCCGCCTTCAGCCACCTTGTCCGCGGCGCAGTAGGAGCCGACGAAGAAGTGAAGCCGCTCAGTTACCGAACCGGGGCTCATGAAGGCGTCGAACACCTCCCGCACGTCCGCCGCACGGTATCCCGTCTCCTCCTCCACCTCGGCCTTGATGCGCACTTCGGCCGTAGCATCGTCCAATAAGCCGGCCGGGGCTTCGATCAGCAGGTCGTCATGTCCGTTTACGAAGGCGGGGTAGCGGAATTGCCTCGTCAACACCACCGTGCGCCGCTCGAGATCATAAAGCAGGATGACGGCACCATTGCCGCGGTCATAGGTTTCCCGACTCTGCCTCTGCCACGTTCCGTCCGCTCTCAGAAAGCTGAACGTCGTCTTCTTCAGGACGTACCAGTCGTCCGATAGCGTCTCTACGTCTTCGACACGCACGCGGTCTGCGATCATTGTCCGATGCTCCATTCATTTTCTCACGATATTGCATGCTTCATCTATTCGTGCAACATCGTGCGATCAACAAGGAGGCGGTGATGCTCACGACGGAACGGAAGGCGCTCATCTTGAAGCTTCTTGCCAACGAAGGGCGGGTTGTGGCGAAGCAATTGAGCCAGAAACTGGATCTTTCCGAGGATACGATTCGACGTGATCTAAGGGAGCTTGCGGCAGAGGGTTTGCTTCAACGCGTCCATGGCGGCGCTCTTCCGACGTCCAAAGCGCTGGCCGATCTCCCCACCAGGCGGAAGGTCCATGCAGACGACAAGGCGGCCATCGCCAAGGCCGCGGCAGGCATGATCAAGAACGGACAAACCGTGTTCCTTGACGGAGGAAGCTCGGCGATCGCGGTCGCTCGTGCGCTTCCGCTCGCCTTGCGAGCCATAATCGTCACTCATAGTCCGGATATCGCCGTCGCCCTGCATGGCCATCCAGCCATCGAGGTCGAGCTTATAGGGGGGAGAATCTACAAACACTCCAATGTGGCGGTTGGCGCGGTCGCCATAGAGGGCATTTCCTCCTTGAAAGCCGACATCTACTTGATGGGCGTCACCGGCATCCATCATGAACATGGCCTGACGACAGGCGATCGGGAGGAAGCGGCCGTCAAGCGTGCTATCGCCAGGCAGGCGGCCGAAACGATCGTGCTCGCGTCTCGCGAGAAGCTTGGCGCGGTCTCAGCCTGCAACGTGGTCGGGCTTGATCAGGTGGATGGCCTTCTCGTCGCAAAGAGCTGTCCGGCGAACCTGCTGGTGCCCTTCAGGACGGCAGGAATATCGATATCCACGGCCTGAGGCGCGACGTTCGAACAGCCCGGTTTCACAAGGACAATGCTGCTTCATTTGCCGCGAAGAACCGACATGGAAGCATGACAATTGGAAATCAAGGACCCGTAGATTGGGAATAGATCAACCAACGCCTTCAGCGTTGAACGCGCACGCCGTTTGCCGGCCCGGTATAGGCAATATGAAGAAACCCGCGCTTCGGGTCGATGAGCACGATGCGTCCGTTGCCAAAAGTGTAGAAGATGCCACCATCGGTTTTGGCTCGCTTCAACGCCATACAATCGCTGTCCCAGTCATCGTCTATGTTGCGTGCCGCTTCGCACGCCTTCTCGAACGCGGCAAGCACTTGCCCGTCTCTTGGAGAGGCGTGCCGGAGGCTATAGGCATCGATTGGACTGGCAGCCCAGTCGACATATCCGTCATCAGCACCTTTCAGCGACTTCAACGGTCGAAGATAGTCCAGTCCGAGGATCGTAGTGATTTCGTCGACATGGTCAGCAAGCCCGGCCGTGCTGACGCCTGCGGCCCGGAAGCCCGGGATCTTAAGAGCGCGCCTCTGGGAAGGGCGCTCCGTTCGGACGCCGCCTGGAACGGATTTAGCGACCTCGGCTTCACCTGTTCCCCTCATACGCGCGGAATTGAGGTACCACTCGTAGACAAATGGGAGGAGCAGGAGGACAGCCAGTGCAATATATGCGCGTCGAGCAATACCTATCGGGGTGTCCTCCCTAATGCGATCCCAGGCTCGACCTTCTGGGCACGGTAGACGATGTCGCTGGACCGTCGGACAACGCGGTTCGGACTGTCGTACCAGTTTCGACTCCCGTCAAAATCAGTTTTGACAAGATTGGGGGCCTTCTCCTCGACATCATCTTTCGGCGAACCCCATCGATAGGGCACGGCATGCATCGACGCGAGTGTCGCGGCACCGTTTCCGAAAGGATCGAACAGCTCCCATTGCGTCGGCTTGTCAGCGGTCATCACGACGAATCCAGCGGTACGGTTCGGCCATCGTCCCTTGCAGACGCGAAGGACGTCGACCTGCTCGATATCGCGCAGCACCTCTTCGGCCAACGGGCACAATTGCATTGAAATCAAGAAGACCCTTCCATCGCGCGCTACAAATGCATGTGCGTTGTTGGATGATGGTTTGCATCCGCCATTGAAAATCCGCTCGACCCAACGTCTCGAACGCCTGTTCTGGGCCCGTATTACCGAATGGAGCGTCTCCGGTCCCACGCTGAGCGATGCGGCCACCTCGTATTGAGTGGTGTAAGTACAGAAGGGATCGAAGGAACCGGCCGGCGCCTCCCACCATATGCCGACAAAGGCCGTGAGGATCGCAGCGATTCCACCGATCTCTAAAATTCTTACAATGTGTGCCCGCATGAGACGTGAGCCTACACAACCTTTACGAAGACTTCTTTGAAATCTTGCGCTGTAGTTGCTATTGCCCTAATGCGTTCGGCTCGGCGCCGACGGGCGGCGCGGATCAAGGCTGCCGTTCTGACAGAACCATGCCGCTCTCCTTGCTTGGAGTCGACTGCGTTCCGCACGGGAGTTCTACAGAGTTCGATGAACCCGCCCACCCGCAGCTGAAAATCTTTCGACGCCATCGCTCGCCCTTGTTCACAAAGCCAAGCTCCATTGGGATTCGGCAGATTCTGTGTCCATTCCGGCAGCTGATTTTCCGAAGTCAAACCTCCGCGACACGACGTGGTGACGGCGGCATGCTGGCCTCGTCGCATTCGACAAGTTCGCCGCTGTTACGAAGGTTCGAGATTCCTAGCTGAACGACCTTAATCAGATCGGTCATCCGCTGGCCGCGGCAACGGCGCATGCATGGCCGAGTTTCGGAGACGCAACCTCTTCTTCCGATTGATGTTCATAAGGCCGTCCTTGGAGGACCCCAATTCATATGCGGTCGAACTGCCTCGGACTGATCGCCCAGCAGACCACTACTAACGAGCGTGTTTGAAGCCGTGGTGGCGAGTTTCCGTTCGTGAGGGAGCCGGACAAGCAATGGCTACTGGAAGCGATCGAAACTCTGATCGAGGCGCTGCATCCATAGACGGAAGTCATTGATCAGCAGAGCCAGATCGTAAAACCATTCAGCGCGGAGGAGCTCGAAACGGCTCGCCATTCTATCATCGAGGAGGGCGTGAACCTTTTGCCTCAGATCTTCGAGCGTTTTATCCGCAGGATAACGCACCGCAGGACGCATTGCAGCGGGATTTGGTCGATTTTCCATAGAAATGCGCTCCTCCGTGGTCAAGATCTCATCAATGAATTTATATCGTAATACGATATATTTCAAGGCGAACGCCGACAAATGATGGCGGCTTCAGAGCCTGAGTCCAACAGAGCCGCGCCTCTCACCTGTGCGCCATCCTTGACTCATCAACGGTTCATCGCCATCTTCAATCCATGTTGATCTGGCACCATAATAGTGTTGTGAAGCGGGTAATCCTCATCGCAGGATTCTAATCCCCGGCTGGCGGCGTCGCGCCCGCCGAGGGATACTGGCGTCCGATTTCAATATGTCGGGCTGCCACAGCGAGATTCTCCTCATATCCGATCGTTTCGCTGCCGCAGACAAATTTGCGGTGAGCAGGAGATTGCAGATGCCAAACAAGGGAACCCCACGGAGGCCCGCGATCATCATCGGTCACTCCGACCACTTAAAATTGACGAAAATCGCCGAGGCGCAGCTTTCGAAAAATCCCGTCGTGTCCGACGAACTGCTCTACGAATTGGAACGTGCGCACGTTGTGGACGACCATCAGCTCCCGCGCGGCATCATCCGCATCGGTTCGACCGTGCGCTTCACCAGTGACCTCGGGGAAGACCGGACGGTGACGCTCGTATTCCCGGGGGAGGCAGACATCGCCGAAGGCAAGATTTCAGTCCTTACCCCGATTGGCACCGCATTGATCGGCTTGAGAGCTGGTCAGTCTATGGACTGGACTGCTCGGGACGGCCAGCCGCACCGGCTGACTGTAGCAAGGGTGTCTGAGTCCGCAGAACTCGGCCAAATGCTATGATCATCGACAGACGCGCAAATCATCTTCCCGGAGGGTGCATCACAGCAGGCTCCTGACCCCTGCGCCGTTCGCGGCCAGGGGAACTCCACCCATTCGAATTGAATGCCCGCATACGGGCGATGGAGACTGTGATGAGAGACCAATGCTTGCTGACCACGAAGGACTTTACCCTGCTCGAGGCGATGTTCGATGACCCCTTCGTTCGTGACAGCCTGCTGCACGAGCTCCTGGGGCGGAAGATGGCCGCCGCGACTGTCGTGTTCAGGGAGGATCTGCCAGAAGATGCCGCAAGCCTGAACAGTCGAGTGACCTTCAGCATCGACGGCAGGCGGGACACGCGCATCCTCACCACTGGCCGCATGACGACGCCGGTCGGCATGCTGCTCCCCGTCGACACGCTTCGTGGCCTTGCCCTTCTTGGCTTAAGGGAAGGTCAGAAGATCGTTATCGAAAATGCAGATGGGTTTCAGGAACAGGTTCTACTGGAAACCGTCAACTACCAGCCGGAACGAGCGATGAGGGGATCGGACGGCTTTCAGGTGAGGATGAGGCTCGCTGGGAAGCCGACGCTGAGGCTGCTAAAGGGTGGAGCGCCCGACAGACAGAGGCCAGCGCCGGAGAAACCGGACGACCCCGGTCCATCGGCCGCCTGAAGGGCGGGGAAGAAGTCGATTGGCGAACCGCGCGTCTCGCGGTCGCCATTGGTCTGGTCGTGCATGTCGACAGGCTCGTCTGCGAGCGGTTCAAAGCCGCTCGAAGCGGAAATTGCGGATGCGACCACTGTTCATCAGCATGCCAGTGACCCGACCGTCGTCATCGCGGGCAAAGGTGAACCGGTCCCCGTCACCGAGAAAATGGTCCGGAGCGACGGCTGTCAGCGCTATTTCCCGTGACTTCACGGATTTGAATACCAGCCCCGCCTCCCGAACCTTCACCTCGTAGGGCATGTCGTTTTCGACCGGACGATAAGTGCCGGCGAGATCGGCAAGCTCCTTTGGCGACGGCGTATAGGCGGGCAATCGCCGGTATTGGTACAGGCGCTTGCCGTCGCGATAGGAGGTCAGCTCAGTTGCCGGCTCGCCTTCTCCTTGCTCCAGCGCGAGCTCATGGTTCGGGAAATCGCTGAAACGGAACCGGCGGTCATCCACCGCTTCAAGGCGATATGTGCCATATTCGATGTCATAGCCTATCAGCAGTTTTCCCTCATGCGCCACGAGGCGGGCGACGCGGCCGGCCAGTCGCGGTTCGGCGTAATAGCCGGTGAGCAGTTCCAATGCATCGGCGCCGGGTTGCGGAAACGTGCTCGGCAAAGATTCCGGGATCGGATGCAACACATCTGCCAGATAGATATCGGCGATCCCCCGCGCGAGGTTGCTCGGCACGATCGACCCGAAATTGGCAAGGATCGCCACGGTGAAATGCTGCTCCGGAAAGCGGATGATATCGGAGCGGAAGCCGGCATCGCCGCCGGTATGTTCGACGATCGCAAGGCCGCGATAAGTACCGACGCCGAGACCCGAGGCATAGCCGATTTCACTGCCATCGTTCAGTCGGCCGCATTCGACCATCCTTGCGATGACGTCAGGCCCCCCGACACGCTTGTGGTAGAAATTTTCATCCCAGAGCGCGAGATCTTCCACTGTCGTCAGCAGGCTGGTCGCGCCGACCGTATCGAAGTTCGTGTTGGAGATCTCAACCCCGGTCTCCGTCCCGACATAGCCGTCGGCGACATTCCTGACAACTTCGGCATAGTTGTCGCGAAAGAACGTGTTGTGCATGCCAAGCGGTTCAAAAATCCGGGCCGAGGTAAAGGCACGGAGCGACTGCCCGCTGACCACCTTCACGACCTCCGCCAGCAAGGCATAACCCGTGTTGCAATAGAGGTGCTCGTCACCCGGCTGGAAGTTCAGATCCTGCTGCCGGGAGACGATCGCGAGGATGTCGGCATCGGTGATCAGGTCCTTGGAGTAGCGCCAGCCGGCGAGGCCCAGCAATTCCCAGTGATCGCGCAGGCCACCGGTATGGTGCATGAGGTGCCTGAGGGTGATCGGTGAGCCGAAATCAGGCAGGCCGGGCATGTATTTACCCACCACATCATCAAGCGACAATTTTCCTTCGGCCGACAGTAGCAGGATGGCAAATGCAGTGAACTGTTTGGAGACAGATGCCGAATGAAAGACGGTGGACGGCCCGATCGCGATACCATGGCCCAGATTGGCCATGCCGAAGCCCCGCTTATGGATAACCTCGCCGTCACGCATGACCGCAACCGCGCAGCCAGGCGAATGATCGTTAGCCCAGGCCTCGAACAGTTCATCAACGCGTTTTGCTTCCGTCATCCGTTCCTCCGAGATCACTTTCCGGTGGCAGGAAAGCTGAGAGCCGGGAAATTTGCAATGTATGGGAATGAGAACATTGAGGGCTGCGATGACTGCTTCGGGCCGAGAGGCGGCAGAGCCAACGGCTTGCCGTGTACTGACGCCGCAGTCAGACGAGGACTGGTGTGATGCCACGCAAATCTCCGGTTACCTGATCGGCTAGTGCAAGGTTTGGACGAGGCAGCCCCTGCAACATGGGGTTGCCTTTCTGTTTCACGTTCACCTTTCATGAAACACTGAGAGCCATATGGATAACCGAACGTTCGACACCAGCCTATCGAAATACCGGACTCCGCTGAAGATTACAGACTATGTCTGGAGAACTCTTTCCAGCAATTTATTCAAGCCTCTTACCGAGGGGCAGAAAGCGGACGTGGCCGCAACGCGCGATCTGCCACTGTTTGTCGTTGCCCTTACGCCGCATCGTGTTCCATGGCCGCCGACCCCGAGAGATCGAACTGCAACTCGGCAAGCCTGGAATATGCACCGCCCTTGCGGATCAGCGCGGCGTGTGTTCCCTCCTCGATTACTCGCCCTCCGTCGAGCACCAGAATTCGATCCGCCTTGAGCACGGTGGCAAGCCGATGAGCAATCACGATTGTCGTGCGATTGGACATCAATTCGTCGAGCCCCCGTTGCACCGGCATCTCGTTTTCTGAATCGAGAGATGCCGTGGCCTCATCCAGCAAGAGGATCGGCGCGTTTTTCAGGACAGCACGGGCGATCGCCAGTCTTTGCCGCTGACCACCCGATAAAGTGAGACCGCGCTCGCCGACAACGGTACGGCAACCATCCGGCAGCTCGGAAATGAACCCATGCGCTCTTGCCACCGTCGCTGCAGCCATGACCTCGTCCAGCGACGCATCCGACCGTCCGAGACTTATATTTTCTGCGATACTGGTCGCGAAGATGGTCACGTCCTGCGGTACGACGGCAATTTCGCCTCGTACTGCAGTGGTGGAGATCGTGCGCACATCGCAACCATCGAGCAAAATGTCGCCCGCATAATCCTTGTAGAAACCGAGCAGGAGCGAAAAGATCGTGCTCTTGCCCGAGCCGGAAGCACCGACAAGCGCGACTGTCTCGCCGGACCGCACGTTCATCGACAGGCCCGTGAGGACTTGCCTGTCCGGGGCGCCCGGATAGGCGAAATGCAGGTCTCGAATTTCGATCGCGCCTTTTGCGGGTTGGCTGAGCGCAGAACGCGAGGCCTGCTCGCTCTCACCGGCATCTTCATCGAGTAATTCGAAAAGGCGTTCGGCTGAAGCCGCGGCCTGCGCCAGTTCGCCCCAGACCTCCGAGAGCGAGCCTAGCGACCCTGCCGCAATGACGGAATAGAGCAGGAACTGGCTCAGACTTCCGGCCGACAACGTTCCCGAGAGCAGATTATGGGCGCCGATCCAGAGAACCCCGACGACGCTTCCGAAAATCATTGCAATGGCAACGGCGGTCAGGAGCGCACGCGAGCTGGCGGCAAGGACGGCGCTGCGATAGGACGCCTCGACGTCATGCGCATACCTGTCGCTCGCCGCTGCCTCCCCGTTGAAGGCCTGGACCGTCCGGCTTTCGGCAATCATTTCGCTGGCGAAAGCGGACGCGGTCGCGAGAGCGTCCTGAGCCGCCCGCGATTTTCTCCGGACCGAGCGCCCGAAAAGGACGAGCGGCGCGATCACAAGCGGGATGGCACCCAATGTGATGGCGGAAAGTCCAGGGCTGGTGACGAACATCATCACCAGCGCGCCCAGGCACAGCAGCGAATTGCGCAAGGCCACCGATGCAGCGAGGTTCAATGCGGACTTGATCTGTGCGGCGTCCGCGGTCAGTCGCGATGCGATGTCGCCGGATTTGTTGGCGTCAAAAAAGCTTGCCGGCAACCGCGTCACATTTCGGAAGGTCTTCACACGCAGGTCGCTGACAACGCGCTCGCCAAGCGTCGTGACGAAATAATAGCGGCAGGCGCTTGCTATGGCGAGCGCGATTGCGAGCGCAAGAAGCATCAGGAAATAGCTGTTGATGAAGCCACCGTCGAACTGTCCGAAACCATGATCGATCATCCGGCGGACCGCCATCGGCAGCGCAAGCGAGATCAGCGCCGCGGCCGCGAGCGAGATCACGGCCAAGAGCACCAAGCCCCGGTGAGGCCGCAGCAGGGGCAGCAACCGGACGAGGCCGGAGACATTAGACTTCTTTTTCCCCCGCTGCGGTCTGGAGCCTGCAATCACGTCGGCGGGAGGAGTGGCGGATCGGTCGTGCGCGGCAATCATCAAGGTGAGGGTCTCCTGGACTGGAATGTCTCCTTTTTGGCATTTGCGCGGCGTTCGTCTTTGACCGCGATCAATTATCGGCCGGTTCCGCCAAGCGTTGCCGCGTCAGAAGACCTCGGCAATATGTCACGATGAGCCTGCCGGACCCGCGACCGAGGATCGAACTGTGATAGCAGGTGAGCGAAATGAAAGACGCATGACCGCACCAATGGTCGCAGTTTGATCCCGGTCAATTAATATGACGGCTTTGGGCGCTAGAGCGAGCCATGACCTATGTCGAACGCATCAAAGACGACATCACCAGGCTTGCTCAGCCCGCCAGATTCCTGGAACTGGCCGATCGGGTCCTGCCTGGACTTTCGATCGTCACCACCCTCTGTTTCGCTGTTGGACTTTATCTGAGTTTTGTGTCCGATGGTGATTACCAGCAGGGCGAGACCGTCAGGATCATGTATGTCCATGTCCCGGCGGCATGGATGGCAATGTTCTGTTATGTGGTGATGACTGCAAACGCCATCGGCTCCCTGGTATGGCGCCATCCGCTTGCCGATGTCGCCGCGCGCGCTGCTGTGCCAATCGGCGCCGCCTTTACCTTCGTGTCGCTCGTGACAGGCGCGATCTGGGGCAAGCCGATGTGGGGAACCTGGTGGGTGTGGGACGCGCGCCTGACCTCGATGTTCGTGCTTTTCCTGATGTATCTCGGGCTATTGGCAATCAATCGTGCAATCGACGAACCGACGCGCGCTGCTCGTGTCACGGCGGTTCTCATTCTCGTGGGCTTCGTCAACATCCCGATCATCAAGTTCTCGGTCGACTGGTGGAACACTTTGCATCAGCCGGCAAGCGTGCTCAGGCTGGATGGCCCCGCTCTGGACATCGAATTCCTTCGCCCGCTCCTGACCATGGGCCTGGCCTTCACGGCACTCTTTTTCACCCTCCACCTGGCCTCGATCAGGAACGAGATCTGGCGGCGAAAACTCATGTCGCATCACCGCTTGGCGGCACGGGCCGCAATGCAAAAGGAGAATTGAAATGACACATCGGGACTATGTGCTGGCGGCCTATGCCGCCGCATTCGCCGTCATGACCGCCATCAGCGCGACGACCTGGTTTCGCGGCCGCATCTATCGCCGGCAGATCGAGATAGTGGCGAAGATCAGACATGGCGCGCGCCGCGAGGCACGCTAAAGTGCGCCGCTATCTGCTTGCCGCCGTGCCGCTGCTCGTCTTTGCAGCAATTGCCGGAGCCGCCGGGCGCACGCTCTATCGGGAGGCGGCGGAAGGATATTCGCCCTCCGCCCTCCCTTCCGCACTGATCGGTCAGACACGTCCGGCAATCGATCTGCCGCCGCTTGCTGGTCTGCAGTCTCCCGGACTTCAAGATAGCGGGTTTTCCGGCCAGGTCACGATCGTCAACATATTCGCGTCCTGGTGCGTTCCCTGCCGGCAGGAACATGGCGCGCTCATGCAGCTATCGAAGGATCCGCGCGTCAAGCTGATAGGCATCAATTATAAGGATGACAGCAGCAACGCTCTGGCCTTCTTGCACGAAAACGGAAATCCCTACGCTGCCGTCGGGGTCGATCCGACCGGAAGGGAAGCGATCGATTGGGGTGTTTACGGCGTGCCGGAGACCTTCGTCATCGACCGCGACGGCCGCATCCTGTTCAAGCAGGTCGGCCCGCTCGACGACAAGGCCCTGTCGGTCGGCCTTGGTCCTGCACTCGACAAGGCATTGGCTGCCGGCGGCGGACCGAAGCCCCCGGCCCGCGACTCGATCAGTGGCTTGGATTTAAGCCTGTTGCGACCGCTTTTCCGGATCTGAATCCGCGACAAGCTGCAACCGATCGAGGCAGCTTCCCAATCCGAGATTCTCGACGAGCGTAAGCACGGCACGGCGCTGCAAGTCGGTTTCCACATTTCCTTCGAGCGTGATCTGTCCGTTATGGACGGAGACGCGGATCCTTTGCGGCGTCAGCCCGAGATCATATTTCAGGCGTGTGCAAACAGCGAGTAGGATCGCGTCATCCTCGCGCGGCAACCTGAGTGTCGGCGCGTCGGTTATCAGTGCGAGGATATCGCGCCGGCTGACGATCCCCACGAGCCGTCCGTCGTCGACGATCGGAATACGCTTGATGCGATGGACCTCGAGGCTTTCGGCAATATCCGAAACCTCGCTGTCCGGGCTGGCGACGATAACATCGCGCGACATGATATCTCTGACGGACCAGCCGTTGCCGCGAATGTAGCGATCGAGATCGACATCGGACGTGATATCCGCGTTACGCGTGGTGCGCGGCGCAAGCCGGATCTCGCGCCGCAGCAGCAGGTCGCCTTCGGTCAGAATTCCGCAGATCCGCCCGTCGTCGTCAACGACAGGCAGCCCGCTGATGTTGTTTTGCATCATCACCGCGGCGGCATGACGGATCCCTGCCGCAGGGCTGATCGAGACCACGTTGCTCGTCATAATGTCCTTGGCCTGCATGCGTGCACCTCCCCTTTCGGAAACATCTGGTGCCATGAGCGTAGGACGGCTTGGACGAACCGACCTTGACCTCCGTCAAAGTCGCGGTGTCGGATCGAGCAATTCGGCAAGCCTTGCCTGCTCTTCTGCCGTCAGCTTGCTGCCAGTGGGTTTGCCGGCCCGCTTGCGGGCAAAGACGATGAGCGAAACCCCGCCGGCAAGGATCAGCAGCACCGGTGCTCC